>SWCA01004624.1_pt1 | contig 33633 bp, 34 predicted proteins | sample 4692961 | NCBI WGS metagenome assembly SWCA01 (sample SAMN10267275, study PRJNA491770) | bioreactor metagenome | isolation source: DHS bioreactor inoculated with | place: Japan: off Shimokita Peninsula
GGGGGGGCCTGCGCCTCCCCACCCGGTCGTAAGGAAGGGTCGCGTAGGATCAGACGGCGAACATCAGCAGCAGCGCGACGAGGAACGAGAAGATCCCCAGGGCTTCCGCGAAGGCGATGCCGATGAAAAGGGTTGCGGTCTGGCCGGCGGCGGCCGACGGGTTGCGCAGCGCGCCGGCGAGGAAGTTGCCAGCCACGTGGCCGACGCCGATGGCGGCAGCGCCCGAGCCGATGCCCGCGAGGCCGGCACCGATGAATTGACCGAGTTGTGCGATATCGCCTTCCATGATGTTTCTCCTTACGATGGAATTGCGTTGATCTTGTAGGTTCCTGCCCTCAATGCGAGGGATGCAGCGCGTCTTTCAGGTAGACGACCGTCAGGATGGTGAAAACGTAGGCCTGGACCCCGGCCACGAGCATTTCGAGCCCGTAGATGGCGGTGATCGACAGAACCGCGACCGGGCTGATCGCGGCGATGCCCGCGAAACCCGCGAACACTTTCATCACCGCGTGGCCCGCCATGATGTTGCCGCCGAGACGAATGGAGTGACTGACCGGCCGCACGAAGTAGGAAATCAGCTCGATGATCGCCAGCACCGGGCGCAGCACCAGCGGCGCCGACGACACCCAGAACAGGCCGAGAAAGCCGAAGCCGTTCTTGACGAAGCCGACGATGGTGACGGTGAGAAACACCGCCGCCGCCAGCACGCCGGTGACGGCGATATGCGAGGTGGTGGCGAAGCTGGCCGGGATCAGCCCGAGATAGTTCGACACGAGGATGAACATGAACAGCGTGAAGATGTAGGGGAAGAACTTCAGCGCGTCCTTGCCGGCCACGTCCTCGACCATCTTGTGGGTGAAGCCGTAGAGGATTTCGGCGATCGACTGGCTGCGCGAGGGCACCACCGCGCGGCCGCGGGTGCCGAGCACGAACATCGCGATGATGGCGAGCACCGCCAGCGCGAGCCAGAGCGTGACGTTGGTGATCGTGTACCAATGGATCGGGCCGTCGCCGCCAAACAGCGGCTTCACGATGAACTGATCGAGCGGGTGGAACACCAGGCCGCCGGTTTCTTCGCCATGAGCTTCAGTCGCCACGTCTTTCTTCCTCGTCCGAAGCGGCCTTCGCCGCCATTTGCTTCTCGATCTCCTTGGCCGACGACATCATGGTTTTCACACCCGCCGCCAGGCCGAGGAAGATGAAGATCACCAGGAACAGGGGCATCGTGCCAAAGAGGCTGTCCAACCCGTATCCCACCCCGAAGCCGATCCCGAGACCGGCAACAAGTTCGATGACCATCCGCCAGGCAAGGTTGGCCTGGGCATAATCCTTCTTCATGTGGGCGATCTCTTCGCCGGTGTCCCGCGCCTTTGCCAACCGCTCCTCAAGCGCCTTCAGGCGGTCTTGGGGAAGGTCGTTCAGCGGGTCAGCCACGGCAAAAATGCCCCCTCATGAGCCTGCGCTGTTGCTAAGCGGCGGGAGGCGATGAGTCAACGGGGGTTAGCGCCAACGGGATGTCCTGCAAGGGATTGATAAACAACGTCTTTCAAAGTTGCCGCAGTCCGGGCGCCGGGCCGCCATGGGCGTTTTCGCCCTTTGACCATATTCAACCGATCGGTTGACGATTGCCGGCAGCGCGCCTATCGCTTCGGCGATGACCATACCGCTCGACCTTGCCTTCGCTGCCCTCGCCGACCCGACCCGGCGCGCGATCCTGACCATGCTCCTCGAGGACGACATGGCGGTGACGGACGTGGCCGAACCGTTCGAGATGTCGCTCGCGGCGGTGTCGAAACACCTCGCCATCCTCAGCCGCGCCGGACTGATCAGCCAGGAAAAGCGCGGCCGGGTGAAATGGTGCAAGCTCGAGCCCGACGCACTGAAAGAAGCCAGCGCCTGGATGCAGGCCTTCGGCCAGTTCGAGGCGCTCGACCTCGACGCCTTCGAACGGTTTCTCGACGCCGAGCTTGGCGGCTGAACCCTTGCAATCGCGCCCCGGTTCCGGCCAACTGCCCGGATGACGCCTGCTGCCCTCCTCGCTCCGTTCTCGCCCGTCGACGCCGCCGCCGTCGCCGCGCTTCTGATCGCCTGGGGCGGGATCGGCTGGCGCATCGAACACCCGACCGCCGCGCACCCGTCGGTGAGCCGGATCGTGGCGCAATACCGGCGCGACTGGATGGTGCAGATGGTCACCCGCCAGCCCCGGATCTTCGACAGTTCGGTGCTGGCGACCTTGCGCGAGGGCACCAGTTTCTTCGCCTCCGCCACGATGATCGCCATCGGCGGCGGGCTGGCGCTGATGGGCGACCCGACCCGGCTTGCCGGGATCGCGCGCGATCTCGGCCAGACCGCCGCGCCCGACCATGTCTGGGAGGTCAAGCTCACCCTGTCGCTGCTGCTGCTGGTCAGCGCCTTCCTCAAGTTTGTCTGGTCGCACCGGCTGTTCGGCTATTGCGCCGTGGTCATGGCCTCGGTGCCGAACAACGTCGACGATCCGACCGCGCTGCCGCGCGCCGCAAAGGCCGCCGAGATCAACATCACTGCCGCGCGCAGCTTCAATCGCGGCCTGCGGTCGGTCTATTTCGCGATGGCGGCGCTGGCCTGGCTGGCCGGGCCGCTGGCGCTGTTCGCGGCCACGGCACTCACCCTCGTGGTGCTGTGGCGGCGCGAATTCGCCTCGCATTCGCGCCGCGCCTTGCTGATGCCCGATCTCGAGTGACCGCTTCACATCCGCGTCAGCCCCCTCGCGCCGGTGCGCCGGATCGGTCATGATCGCGCCATGCGCCTTACCCTGATCCTTGCCCTGCTGCCGCTTCGTGCCCTCGCCGACGCGCCGGTGGTCGAAGCGGCCCGGCTCGAGGGTCGCAGCGTGCACGTCACGCTCAGCCACCCCGATACCGGATGGGACCATTACGCCGATGGCTGGGAGGTGATCGCGGCGGACGGCAACCGGCTCGGGCTGCGGGTGCTCGCGCATCCGCATGTGAACGAGCAGCCCTTCACCCGCAGCCTGACGATTGAAAACGCCCCGCCGGACGGCCCGCTCTACATCCGCGCGCGCTGCCTCGTCGATGGCTGGAACGAAGACCGTGTATTGCTGTCGCGGGACTGATCTTTTTCTTGGCGAAAATACCTCGGGGGTGTGGGGGCAGCGCCCCCACGACGATCACGCGGCGCGCCGCCGCCGGCCTTCCAGCAGCCAGCCCAGCACCGCCAGCCCGGCGGCGAGCATCAGCATCAGCCATGCCGGGGCCAGCGGGGTGACGTTCAGCGCATCGACCACGTAGGCGTTGCGCGGGGTATAGCCGATCCAGCCGCGCCCAGCCGCCGCCCGGCCGGGCCGCACCGCGCGCAGGGCCGGGCTGCCGTCTTCCAGCACCACCGCCCCGCCCGCCATCGGCGCGATCACCGGGGTCAGCACCTCGTCCGAAGCGATGGTGTCTTCGAATTCCTTCGGGCTCGACGGGCCAACCGCCACCACCGCCTCCTGGTCGCCCTCGGCAAGCCGGTAGAGCCCAAGGGCGGGGGCGTCCATTTCGGCGCGGTAGAGGCCGGGCGCGTCCTCGCGCATCGCCAGCGCCGTTTCGCTGCCGTCCGGGGCGGTCACCACCACATCGCGGGCGCCGGTGCCGAGGGTTCGCCGGGTGATCGCCATCCGGCCACCGGCGGCGGTGGCGGTCAGCGCCTCTTCCTCCAGTTCCGGCTCGCCCATCATCCAGTGAGCGAGGCGGCGCAGCAGTTCCAGTTGCGGCCCGCCGCCCTCGTAGCCCCGGCTCCAGAGCCAGGCGTGATCCGAGGCGAGCAACGCCACCCGGCCGGCCTCGACCCGGTCGAGCACGAGCAGCGGCGCGCCTTCCGCGCCCGACATCACCGCCATGCCGCCGCCATTCGGCAGATCGACCTCGATCTGGCGCAGCCAGCGGCCCCAGCCGCCTTCGGGGCCGAAGCCTTCCAGCCCGCGCGTGACCGGGTGGCGCGCGCCGAGATCGGTGACTTGCGGCGTATAGGGCGCGTCGATCAGCCGTGACGTGGGCAGGCCCGGCAGCACTTCGCCCAGCGGCGAGCGCGCGAGGCTTTCGACACTGGCATAATCCGGCCCCGCCGCCACCAGCACCGCGCCGCCCCGGCGCACATAGTCGCGCACCGAGCCGAGATAGGAGGCGGGCAGGATGCCGCGCAGCATGTAGCGGTCGAAGATGATCAGGTCGAACTCGTCGATCTTCTCCATGAACAATTCCTGCGTCGGGAAGGCGATCAGCGACAGCTCGGTGACCGGCACGCCGTCCTGCTTGTCGGGCGGGCGCAGGATGGTGAAATGCACGAGGTCCACGGCGCTGTCGGATTTCAGCAGGTTGCGCCATGTCCGGGTGCCCGAATGCGGCACCCCGGTGACCAGCAGCACCGAGAGCCGGTCGCGCACACCGTTGACCGAGACCACGGCGGTGTTGTTGCGGTCGGTCAGCTCGCCCTCGGCCACGGGGGTGGTGAATTGCACCACGTTCGGGCCGCCATGGCTCAGCGTGATCGGCAGGCCCAGCTCGCGCCCCACCGGCACCTCGTGCACCGATGGTTCATCGCCATCGACCGAGATCTCCATCCGCACCGTCTCGGTGCCCGGCGCGGCGCCAAGGTCTTCCACCCGCAGCGAGATGATCTGTTCCTCGCCGAGAATGGCGAAGGCGGGCGCGTTGGTCAGGGTGATGCGCCGGTCCCAGTCGTCGGCGCGCCCGGTTTGCAGCAGGTGCAGCGGCGCCGGCAGGTCCGGGGCGGCCTCGAGGTCATGCACCTGTCCGTCCGAGATCAGCACCATTGCCGCCACCCGGTCGCGCGGCGCGTCGGCAAGGGCTTGCGAGAGCGCGGTCAGCGCCAGCGTGCCGCGATCGTCTTCGCCGTCGCCCAGTCGGGTGACGCGCAGGTCGAGCCCCTTGGCGTCGGCCTCGCGCTCCAGCGCGGCCAGCGCTGCCTCGGTTTGCGCGGCCCGGTCCGAGAGGCCCTGCGAGGCGCTCTCGTCGACCACGGCCAGCAGGATGTCGCCCAGCGGGGTGCGGTCTTTGTTTTGCAGCGATGGCCCGGCCAGCGCGGCGAGAAGGGCGAAGGCGCCAAGCGCGCGCAGCGGCCAGCCTCTCAGCCCGCGCCACGCGCCGAGCAGCACCAGCAGCGCCATGATCCCCGCCGCCACCCAGAGCACCGGCCAGCCAAAGAGCGGCGCGAAGATGATCGACGCGGCGCTCATTGCCCGAGCCTTTCGAGCAGGGCGGGCACATGGACCTGGTCGGATTTGTAATTGCCGGTCAGCACGTGCATCACCAGGTTCAGCCCGAAGCGATACGACAATTCGCGCTGGCGCTCGCCCGCCAGCCCGCGCCCGACCGGAAACATCGGCAGGCCGCTGTCGTTGACGGCCCAGGCGGCGGCCCAGTCATTGCCGCCGATCACCACCGGCGTCACCCCGTCATTGAGGTTGCGGAACGGCATCCCCTCGGCGCGTTCGGCATTCGGCGGCGCAGCCTCGACCCAGACCTCGCGTCCGGCATAGCGGCCGGGATAGGCGCTGAGCAGGTAGAAGGTGCGGGTGAGCACGTGATCTTCAGGCACCGGCTCGAGCGCGGGAATGTCGAGCGGACGGGCCAGCGCGCGCAGCCGGGCGCTTTCGGCGGTGGCGCCGGAGCCGAACCCGGCCACGTCGGCGTCGCGGGTGTCGAACAGGATCATCCCGCCGGTGCGCAGATAGGCGTTGAGCTTGGCATAGGCGGCATCGGAGGGCGTCGGCTGGGTCTCGGTGATCGGCCAGTAGAGCAGCGGATAGACCGCCAGTTCGTCACGGTCGAGGGCGATCCCCACTGGCGGCGAGGGCTCGACGGAGGTGCGCATCCGGATCTGGTCGGACAGGCCCTGAAGCCCGGCGCGCGAAACCGCGTCGATGCTGGCATCGCCGGTGGTGACATAGGCAAGGGTGACGTTGAGCGCGCCCGCCAGCGTGGCCGGATCTGGCGCGTCCTGCGCGCGGGCGCCGTCCGGGGTGAAGGCCAACAGCCCGAGAGCGAGCAGGGCGGCGCCACCGGGCCGCAACCCGCGCGCCAGACGCCCCGACAGCGCCAGCGCCGCCACCACGTCAAGCGCCACCAGCGCCAGCGCCGCGAGCAGCAACCAGCCGGTCAGGTCGCGTTCGCCCGCCGCGCCCTGCCATGTCGGGGTGATCCCGGCCGGCCAGTCCGCCGGGGTCAGCAGTGCCTGCGGCCCGAGCACGTTGACGGCCACAAGGCGCGCCTCGGCGCGGTAGAGGCCGGGCGGCAGATCGGGGCCGGGGGGCTGCATCAGCCGCTCGCCGGGCAGGCCGGGCCGGTCGCCGGCCTCGCCGAGCCGTCCGAAGCCGTCGAGCAAGGCCTCCGGCTGCCATGTCGTGCCCGCCAGTTCGCCGCGGTCGGGGGTGCCCGCGCTGGTCGAGATTGCGAGGCGTTCGAGCATCTGAACGAACAGCCCCGAGAGCGGCAGGCTCGACCATTCGGCATTCGCCGAGGTGTGGACGAGCACGATCTGGCCGTCGCCAAGCGGCTTGCGGGTGACCAGCGGCGTGCCGTCGGCCAGCGCCGCAATGGTGCGTTCGGCCAGGTCGGGGCCGGGTTCGGCCAGCACCTGCGACGTGACGCTGACATCATCGGGAACGGTCAGCCCGTAGAAGGGCGAGCTTTCGGGGAACGGGGCAAGCGCCTGCGGCGCGCCCCAGCTCATCGCCCCGCCAACGCTGCGCCCGCCGGCGCGCAGCCGCACCGGCAAGAGCGGGTCGTCTTCACCGCGCCCGGCATCGGCGGCGGCGAGGCGGGGGCCTGCGAAGCGCAGGAGCAGTCCGCCCTCGGCGATCCATGATTGCAGCGCCTCGGCATCGGGCGGGGCGAGGGTGGCCACGTCCGCCAGCACAACCGCATCGGGCGCGGCGGCGATCAGATCGGTGAGCGGGCCTTCCAGCACCTCCGCCGTTGGGGCGAGGGCTTCGCGCAGGTAATGCAGCGGCGACAGCAATTCGAGCCCTTCGCGCCCCGCATTCGCCTCGATCAGCGCGACCTTGCGGCGGCGCAGGGAATCGTCGGCCAGGGTGATCGCGCCCGCCGAGCGGCTGCCCTCGATGTTGAACCGGCTGACCCGGTTGCGCAGTTCCGGCGGCAATGACAGCGCCTCGCGCACCTCCGTTGTGCCCTCGGCAAAGCTCAGCGTGGCGCGCACCAGTTCACGCTCGACGCCGGAGGGATCGGGGCCAACCCCGGTCAGGGTGATGTCCTGCGCCGGGCCGGGCTGCGAGCGCAACGCGGTCAGTTCCACCAGGCCGCCCTCGATCCGCGCCGGGCGCAGGCCGAGGCGGGGCAGCGGCGGCTCCTTCACCGTGAGCGGGCCGAGCGCCGACAGGGTGCGGGCCAGGTCGGCGCGGGCGGGGGTGGACAGGCCGTCGGAGATCCAGACGGTTTCGATGCCGGGCGCAAGCGCAGCGGCCCAGTCGCGGGCAGGCTCGTGGCTGAGTGCCCAGGGCTGCGGGATGAGGCCCGCCAGCGCCGTCGCCACATCGCCTGCGGCGTGGGCGGCAAGCGGGCCGGGGGCGGGCGGTTCGGAAGCGCGCACCAGGGCGGCGGTGCGTCCGGCGGCCTCGGCGGCGCGCAAGGTGCGGGCGGCGGCGTCGATCCGCGCGCGCCAGTCGGGCGCGGCGGCCCAGCTATCGTCGACCAGCACCAGCAGCGGCCCGGTGCCGGGGCTGCGCGGCTCGGGGTTGAGCACCGGCCCGGCGAAGCCGACGATCATCGCCGCCACTGCCAGCAGCCGCAGCGCCAGCAGCCACCACGGCGTGCGCTCGGCCTCCTGGTCCTTGTCGTCGAGCCCGAGCAGCAGGGTGATGGCGGGAAAGGCGCGGCGCACCGGCGCGGGCGGGGTCGCGCGCAAGAGCCACCACAGCACCGGCAGGGCGGCGAGCGCCAGCAACAGCCACGGCGCGGTGAAACCGAGGGGCCCAAGGGCAAACATCAGATCCGTCCCTCCAGCGCCCGGTAGAGCCAGAGCAGCGCCGTCGTCGGTGCGTCGCCGGTGTGGTGCAGATGGTATTGCCAGCCGGTGCGGTGGGCCAGTTCGGCCAGCCGCGCCTTGCGCTCGGCGAGCCGGTCGAGATAGCGCGCCTTGAGGTCGCCGGCCTGTCGGGTCTCGTATTCGAGGCTGCCGCCGACCGAGTGAAACAGCGTGCGCCCGTCATAGGGGAAGGCCTCTTCCGCCGGGTCGAGCACCTGCAGGAGCGCGCCGGTCACGCCGCGATCGGCGGCGGTGGCCAGCGCCGCCTCGACCGGCGCGAGCGGTCCGAGGAAGTCCGACAGGAACACCGCACGGGAATGGCGCGGCAGGGTGGCGGTTTCGGGCGCGCCGTAATCCTGCTGCGACGGATCGGCGAGCGCGGTGGCAACCCGTTCAAGCTGAAGCGGGCCGCGCGCGGGCGGGGCCGGGCTTTCGGTGAGCCCGATCCGCTCGCCGCCCTGCACCAGCAGAACCGCCGTCGCCAGCGCGACCAGCGCGGCGCGTTCGGCCTTGGTCTCGCCGTTCCGGGTGCTGGCAAAGCGCATCGAGGCGGCCCGGTCGACCCAGAACACCACCGCCTGCGCCGCCTGCCATTCCTTCTCCTGCACGAAGTGCTGATCGGAGCGGGCGGAGCGCCGCCAGTCGATGGCGCGGGCCGGATCGCCGGGCCGGGCCGGGCGGAACTGCCAGAAGGCATCGCCAAGGCCGGGGCGGCGACGGCCATGCTCGCCCAGCACCACCCCGGCGGCGAGGTGGCGGGCGCGGGCGAGCAGCGGCGGCAGCGGCTCGGCCAGCGCTTCGGCGCGGGGGCGCAGGTCGGTCATCGCCACAAGGCCGGGGGACGCTGTCCCCCGGACCCCCTGGGATATTTGAGGCAAGATGAAAGCGGGGTGCGGGTCATGGCGATCAGGCGGCGGCCTCGGCGCGGTCGGAGAGCCCGCCGACCACCCGGTCGATCAGTCCGGCGAGGCTGTCGCCACGGGCGCGGGCGGCGTAGCCGAGCGCCATGCGATGGATCAGCACCGGGCGGGCCAGTGCGCGCACGTCGTCCGGGCCGGGGGCGAGGCGGCCGTCGAGCAGGGCGCGGGCGCGCACCAGCAGCATCAATGCCTGCGCCGCGCGCGGACCCGGCCCCCAGGCCACGGCATCGCGGACGAAATCGGGCGCGGTTTCGTCATCGGGGCGGCAGGCGCGCACGAGGTCGAGGATCATCTCCATCACCGCTTCGCCCACCGGCATCCGCCGCAACAGCGCCTGCGCCGCGATCAGGTCGGGCGCGGTGAAGACCGGGGTCACATCGGCTTCGCCTGCGCCGGTGGTGGCCAGCAGGATCTCGCGCTCGGCGGTGCGGTCGGGATAGGCCACGTCGATCTGCAGCAGGAACCGGTCAAGCTGGGCTTCGGGCAGCGGATAGGTGCCTTCCTGTTCCAGCGGGTTCTGGGTGGCGAGCACGTGGAAGGGGGCGTCGAGCGCGTGGGCCTCGCCCGCCACCGTCACCTCGTGTTCCTGCATCGCCTGCAACAGCGCTGACTGGGTGCGCGGGCTGGCGCGGTTGATCTCGTCGGCGAGCAGAAGCTGGCAAAAGATCGGGCCGGGCAGGAACCGAAAGGCGCGGCTGCCATCGTGGCTTTCCTCGAGCACTTCCGAGCCGATGATGTCGGCAGGCATCAGGTCAGGCGTGAACTGGATGCGGCCGGCGTCGAGCCCCATCACCGTGCCGAGCGTGTCGACCAGCCGGGTCTTGCCGAGGCCCGGCAGGCCGATCAGCAGCGCGTGGCCACCTGCCAGCATCGCCGACAACGTGAGCTCGACGACCTCGGTCTGGCCGATGATCCGGCGCGCGACCATCTCGCGGGCGCGGGCGAGCTTTTCGCCCAGGGCCTCGATTTCGGCGACGAGGGTCTCAGGCTTGTTCATCGGCAGGCTCCCTTTCATACTTGCCGCCATTAAAGGACGGATGGGCGCGAGGCACAAATGACAAAACCGACAAGCGGCGGAAATCCCGCACCCAGTGCCGACAGCCTTGCCGCGGCCGCGCGCCGGGTGGTGAACAAGGGCCCCGCGCCGGTGCATCTGTGGGATCCACCCTATTGCGGCGCACTCGATATCCGCATCGCCCGCGACGGCACCTGGTTCTACCTTGGCACGCCGATCGGGCGGGTGGAACTGGTGCGGCTGTTCGCCTCGATCCTGAAGCGCGAGGGCGATGACTACTTCCTCGTCACGCCGGTGGAAAAGGTCGGGATCACGGTTGACGACGCGCCCTTCGTCGCCGTCGATTTCGAGGCGTCGGGGGCAGGCGAGGCGCAGGCGCTGGCGTTTGTCACAAACGTGGGCGACCGGGTGGCGGCCGGGCCCGAGCATCCGATCCGGGTGGCCCGCGACCCTGCCAGCGGCGCGCCTGCGCCTTACGTGATGGTGCGCGACGGGCTGGAGGCGCTGATCGACCGCAAGAGCTTTTTCCGGCTGGCGGATCTGGGGCGGCACCGGCGCCATGACGGCGCCGACTGGTTCGGGCTCTGGTCCGGCGGCGCGTTCTTCCCGATGATCCCTTCCGCCGAATTGCCGGGCTGATCCGGCGCTTGCGGCGGGGCCGGGCTTCTGGCACCTCTTTGTGCCATGCCAAGATTTGCCGCCAATCTCACCTACCTGTTTCGCGAATTGCCGTTTCTCGACCGGTTCGAGGCGGCGGCGGAGGCCGGGTTTACCGGTGTCGAAGTGCTGTTTCCCTATGATGACGCCGCGGGCGAGATCACCCGGCGGTTGCGCGCCCACGGGCTGACCATGGTGCTGATCAACGCCCCGCCGCCGAACTGGGCCGGGGGCGAGCGCGGCTTTGCTGCCGTGCCGGGCGGCGTCGAGCGGTTTCGGCACGACTTTCGCCGGGCGCTGCGCTTTGCCGAGGCGCTGGGCGCGCGGCATCTGCATATCATGGCGGGCAAGGCGCAGGGGCTGGTGGCGCGCCGCACCTTCATCGACAACCTGCGCTGGGCCGCCGCGCGGGCGCCGGGGACGAGCCTGACCATCGAACCGCTCAACCCGGTCGATATGCCGGGCTACTTCCTGAACGATTTCGATCTCGCCGCCGAGGTGCTCGACGAGGTGGGCGCGGCCAATCTCGGCCTGCAATTCGACATGTATCACGCCCAGATGATCACCGGCGACGGCATGGCGGTCTGGGACAGGCATGGCGGCCGCGCGCGCCACATACAGGTGGGCAGCGTGCCGGGGCGACACGAGCCGGTGGCCGGCGACATCGACTATCCCGCCTTCTTCGCCCGGCTCGATGCCGAGGGCTTTGCGGGCTGGGTTTCGGGGGAATACAATCCAGCCGGGCGCACGCAAGACGGGCTTGGCTGGACCGGGGCGACAGACGTCTGACAGCAGCCTGGCGGGAGGGGTGGTCTGGCCTCCCTTCGTCAGCAACGATGGCGAGACGACATGACGTTCACCCCGGAAAGCCCGTCGCCGAGGGCACCGGGCGCATTGTCCAAATGGCGGTCTTCGCCGATCACGTTTGCGTTTCAGGCGTAAATCCGTTTGCACCGACTCTCAAACCGCGCTCTAGCTTGCGGCTGCGCCGCCGCCCGGCGTCGGGCTTGCCCGTTGGTCAACTCCGGGCAGGGCGGACCGGATGACAAGGATGTGCGCGCATGATGATGGTGCGCTGTTTTCTCGCCCCGTCGGCCAACGAGGGCCTTGGGGTGTTTACCCATGTCGATATCCGCAAGGGCGCGCTGGTCTGGCTCTACGATTCGCGCTTCGACACCAGCTATTTCCGCGATGATCTGGCCACGGTGCCCGCGCATTTCCGCGAATTTCTCGAACGCTACGCCTACGATCATCCGACCGACCCCGAGATGGTGGTGCTCGATTGCGATGAAGGCCGGTTCATGAACCACGCCGCGACCCCCAATGTCGATCTCAGCGATCCGATGCGCGGGGTGGCGGCGCGGCTGATCCGGGCGGGAGAGGAACTGACCTGCGACTGCGCCGCCTCCAGCGCCAAAGCGGTGGCGTTTCTGCCGCCACGGCGGCGGGTCGGACCGGAACCGTCGCTGGTCTAGACCGGCTGCGGGGCCGCGTCAGACCGTCAGGCCGAAGCTGCGAAACCGTTCCTTGAGGTCGGCCTCGACCCGCGCGCCAAGGTGCGAAATCACCTCGCTCGCGGCGATGTTGCCCATGATCCCGCAGGTTTCGAGGTCATGGCCCTCGACGTATCCCCAGAGGAAGGCCCCGGCAAAGAGGTCCCCCGCGCCGGTGGCGTCGATCACCCTGGTGGGCACGGCGGGGCAGTGAATGCGGGTCTCGCCAGCGACGATGTGCACGCCGTGCTCGCTTTCGGTGCAGACCACGGTTTCAACCTCGGCCGCCGCTGCCGCGAGGCAGGCATCGAAACTGTCGAGGTCATACATCGCCATGATCTCGGCGCGGTTGGCGAACAGCATGTCGACATCGTCGCGCAGCATCCGCGCAAAGGCCTGGTGGTGGCGGTCGATGCAGAACGGGTCGGACAGGGTGAGCGCCACCTTGCCGCCGGCGCCCCTGGCCGCCGCGATCGCCTTGGCGAAGGCTTCGTGGCTTTCCGGCCCGTCGAAGCGGTAGCCTTCGAGGAAGATCCACTCGGCGTCGGCCATCATCGCCGCGTCGATATCCGAAGGCGAGAGATGTTCGGTGACGCCGAGATACGTGTTCATCGAGCGCTCGCCATCGGGGGTGACCAGCACGATGCAGCGCCCGGTTTCGTGCTCGTGGCGCCTGTCGGCCAGCGGCACTTCGTAGGTGACGCCCTGGGCGCGCAGATCGTGGGTGAAGATCCGGCCCAGCTGGTCGTCCTTGACCTTTCCGACATAGGCCGCCCGCCCGCCGAGATGGGCAAAACCCGCGATGGTGTTGGCGGCCGAGCCGCCTGACATTTCCATCGCCGGGCCGATCCGGTCATAGAGCGCAACGCCGCGTTCCATGTCGATGAGCTGCATGATGCTCTTCTCGACGCCGTTTTCGGTGAGGAACGCATCGTCGCAATGGCTCAGCACGTCGACCATCGCGTTGCCGATGCCGACAAGCTGAAAGCGTTTTGTCACAGGGTCTTCTCCTCGAATTGGCACAGGTCGCGGATCAGGCAGGCGCCGCATTTGGGTTTGCGCGCGACGCAGATGTAGCGCCCGTGCAGGATCAGCCAGTGATGGGCGTGCAGCGCGTAATCCACGGGCACGTTGTCCTCGATGGCGCGTTCGACCGCGTTCACGTCCTTGCCGGGGGCAAGGCCGGTGCGGTTGCCGACCCTGAAGATGTGGGTGTCGACGGCCTGCGCCGGGTAGCGCCACCACATGTTGAGCACCACGTTGGCGGTTTTGCGGCCGACGCCGGGCAGGCCTTGCAGCGCGGCGCGGCTATTGGGCACTTCGCCGCCATATTCCTCGACGAGGATGCGGCTCAGCTTGATGACGTTCTTGGCCTTCTGACGAAACAGCCCGATGGTCTTGATATGCTCGGTCAATCCCTCTTCGCCGAGGTCGAGCATCTTCTGCGGGGTGTCGGCGATCGGGAACAGGGTGCGCGTCGCCTTGTTCACGCCGGCATCGGTCGCCTGCGCCGAGAGCGCCACGGCCACCACCAGCGTATAGGCGTTCACGTGGTCGAGCTCACCTTTCGGTTCGGGCTCGGCGGCGTGAAACCGGCGGAAGATCTCGCGGATCGTTTTGTAGTCCATCTGCTTGGCCATGGCGGCGGTAATGCGGATTTTCGCCGCCGGTGGCAAGCGTAACGGCGCCCGGAAACAGGTGCAGATTGCCGCGTTTGGTGGGAAATTGAGCAAGAATCGGGTCGCCACTTGCCCGGCGCGCGCCCTAGTCTGGGGCGGTGAAGGAGACCGAGATGACTGCCGCAGAGATGACCGGCCCCGAAGGCCGCTACCATTACCAGGTGATTCGCCGCGCCATCGAGGCAATCGACAAGGCTGCGCCCGGCCTGCCGCTCGACGCGCTGGCGGCCGAGGTCGGGATGAGCCCGGCGCATTTTCAGCGGCTGTTCTCGTCCTGGGCCGGGGTCAGCCCGAAGCGTTACCAGCAATACCTGGCGCTCGATCACGCCAAGTCGCTGCTGGCGCAGAACTTCACTACCCTTGAGACCGCCGATGCGGTGGGCCTGTCCGGCGCGGGGCGGCTGCATGACCTGTTCCTGCGCTGGGAGGCGATGAGCCCCGGCGAGTTTGCGAAAGCCGGGGCCGGGCTTGCCATCCGCTGGGGCTGGTTCGACAGCCCGTTCGGCCTCGCGCTGGTGATGGCGACCGACCGGGGCATCTGCGGCCTGGCCTTCGCCGAGGAAACCGGCCCCGAGCCGGCGATGGACGACCTGCGCGCGCGCTGGCCCAGGGCCACCTTCGCCGAAGATCCGGCCTCAATGCGCGCGGAGGTGCGGGCGGCGTTCGAGCGCCGGGGCGAGGCGCGGCTGCACCTGATCGGCGCGCCGTTCCAGATCAAGGTCTGGGAAGCGCTCATCAGCATCCCGTCCGGACAGGTAACGACCTATTCCGAGATCGCCGGTGCAATCGGTGCCCCGAAAGCGGTGCGCGCGGTGGGCACGGCGGTGGGGCGCAACCCGGTATCGTGGCTGATCCCCTGCCACCGCGCCCTGCGCAAGTCGGGCGGGCTTGGTGGCTACCACTGGGGTCTTCCGGTCAAGCGGGCGCTGCTGGCCTGGGAGGCGGCGCGGGCCGAGGGCACCGCCTAGCGTTTACCGGCGGTTTGCCGCTGAATTCCGTGGGTTATCCGTTGTTACCCCTTACGGCTGGTCCCGGTTCGGGTAATATGCTGACAAACGTCCGCCTGAACAGGGAAAGGTCACTGCCATGATCCGCACGAAATCCGTATTCATCCTTCCGCTCGCCGCCGCGCTCACCTTGGGCGCCTGCACCGAAATGGGGCCGCGTCAGACCGCCGGCACCGCCACCGGCGCCGTTGCCGGGGGGCTGCTCGGGGGTATCATCGGCGGCAATGCCGGCACCGCCGCGGTTGGTGCCGTGGCTGGCGGGATCGCAGGCGGCATGATCGGGCAGGGGCTCGACAAGCAGGCGGGCGAATTGCGCACCGCCTTTGGCGACGACCGCATCGACGTGGTCAATACCGGCTCGTCGCTGGTGGTGACGATGCCGCAGGATATCCTTTTCGCCACTGGCAGCGCCTCGCTCACCGGGCCGCTGCGCTCCGATCTGGCGGTGCTCGCGCGCCACCTCAACAAGTATCCCGACAGCAATGTTCAGGTGATCGGCCACACCGACAATGTCGGCTCGGCGGCCTATAACCTGAACCTGTCGCGCCAGCGTGCCAGCGCGGTGGCGGCGGAGTTGATCTCGGGCGGGTTGAGCTCGGGTCGCGTCACCTCGATCGGCAAGGGTGAGGATCAGCCGGTGGCGTCGAACCTCACGCCGGAAGGCCGGGCGCAGAACCGCCGGGTGGAAATCGTGATCGTGCCGCGCGCCTGATCGGCGTCGGTTTCGCATTGCGCTTGCCGCACTCCCCTGGGCGTGGTCATATCTTCTGACCAGTCGCGCAGGGGGGGAGCGGTGCCGTTTCAGAGAGTCCAGCAGGAAAAACTGGCAAGCGCCGTGGTGCGCCAGATCGAGTTGCTGATTCTGCGCGGCATCCTGCGGCCCGGTGCGCGGCTGCCGCCCGAGCGTGAACTGGCCGAGCGGCTGGGCGTATCGCGCCCGAGCCTGCGTGAAGCGCTGGCCAGCTTGCAGCAATCGGGCCTTCTGACCGCCCGCGCCGGAGCCGGTGTGTTTGTCGCCGACGTGCTCGGCTCGGCCTTTTCACCGGCGCTGGTGGCGCTGTTCGCCTCTCATGACGAGGCTTTGTTCGACGCCCTGGCGTTTCGGCGCGACATGGAGGGACTTGCGGCCGAGCGCGCGGCGCGGCTGGGGTCGGACACCGACCTTGCGGTGATCGACGCGGCGTTTCGCAAGATGGAAGCCGCCACGCCGGGGGACGAGGCCGGGCGGGAAGCCGATTTTCACATGGCCATCCTCGATGCGAGCCACAACGTGGTGCTGCTGCACATGATGCGCTCGATGTATGACCTGCTGGCCCACGGCGTGTTCTATAATCGCCAGATCGTCTTTGCCCGCACCGGGGCGCGCGACGTGCTGCTGGATCAGCATCGTGCCATCAACGAGGCGCTTCAGGCGCGCGACGGCGCCGGGGCGCGGGCCGCACTCGAGGCGCATCTGGACTATGTAGCCGCTGCCTTTCGCGATCAGCGCAAGGCCGAAGCGAATGAAGAGATCGCCCGCCAGCGGTTGTGCCAAGAGAGCGGGGCCTGACCAAGCCGCTTGCGCGGTTGTGATAATTGGTTATGTTTCCTTACCAATTTTGAGGAGGACGCCATGCAGATGCCCGAGCCGAGCGCCGATGTCGTTGCGCGCAAACCAGCGATCGTTGCCCGGTTGCGCGCGGCCCTCGGACCCAGGGGCGTGATCGACGACGCGATCGAGCTGCGCGCCTATGAATGCGACGCGCTCGCCGCCTATCGCTGCCCGCCGCTCTGCGCGGTGTTGCCGTCGACCACCGAAGAGGTCTCGGCGGTGATGCGGATCTGCCATGAGGAAGGCGTGCCGGTGGTGCCGCGCGGCGCGGGCACCTCGCTGTCGGGCGGGGCGCTGCCGACGGCGGATTCGGTGCTTCTGGGCATCGCGCGGATGAGCGATGTGCTCGAAACCGACTATGACAACCGCTTCATTCGGGTGCAGACCGGCCGCACCAACCTGTCCGTCACCGGCGCGGTGGAGCAGGACGGATTTTTCTACGCGCCCGACCCGTCGAGCCAGCTTGCCTGCGCGATTGCCGGAAACATCGCGATGAATTCCGGCGGCGCACATTGCCTCAAATATGGGGTGACCACCAACAACCTGATGGGCGTTACCATGGTGATGGCCGATGGCGCGGTGGTCGAGATCGGGGGGGCGCATCTCGACGCGGGCGGGCTTGACCTGCTGGGGCTTGTCTGCGGCTCGGAAGGCCAACTTGGCATCGTGACCGAAGCCACCCTGCGCATCCTGGCCAAGCCCGAGGGCGCGCGGCCGGTGTTGATCGCCTTCGACAGTGCCGAGGTCGCGGGCCAATGCGTTTCGGACATCATCAAGGCCGGCATCGTGCCGGTGGCGATCGAGTTCATGGACCGGCTGACGATCCGCGCTGCCGAGGCGCATGTGGCGGCGGGGTATCCCGACTGCGAGGCATTGCTGATCATCGAGGTCGAGGGCGCCGAGGCCGAAATCGACGACCAGTTGGGCCGGATCATCGCCATCGCCGAAGCCCATGCACCGATTGAAATCCGCCAGAGCGGGTCCGCGGCGGAGAGCGAGAAGATATGGAAAGGCCGCAAGACCGCCTTTGGCGCCATGGGCCAGATCAACGATTACATGTGCCTCGACGGCACCATCCCGGTCAGCCAGTTGCCGCTTGTGCTCAGGCGTATCGGCGAGATGGGCGCGCAATACGGGCTCCAGGTCGGCAACGTGTTTCATGCCGGTGACGGCAACATGCACCCGCTGATCCTCTACGATGCCAACGCGCCCGGCGATCTGGAGAAGGCCGAGGCGCTCGGCGCCGACATTCTCAGGCTCTGTGTCGAGGTCGGCGGCTGTCTGACCGGCGAGCATGGCGTGGGGGTGGAGAAGCGCGAGATCATGACGGCGCAGTATTCGCCCGACGACCTGGAGATCCAGATGCAGGTGAAAGACGTGTTCGACCCGCGCTGGGTGCTGAACCCGGCCAAGGTGTTTCCGCTCGCGGTGAGCGCGGCGCGGCGCGGTTAGGCCACCGGGGGGCCAGCCCCCCGGACCCCCCGAGGTATTTTGGGACCAAAGAAGATGATGATTGCGAACGAAGCGGACCTGGCCGAGGCACTGGCGACGGCACGGCAGCCGGTGAGGGTGCGGGGCGGCGGCACCCGCGACATCGGCGCGCCGGTGGCGGGCGATCCGCTCGAGGTGAAGATCGCCGGTGTCGAACTTTACGAGCCGGGCGCGCTGACGCTGGTGGCGCGCGCCGGCACGCCGCTGGCCGAGGTCGAGGCGCTGCTGGCGGGCGAGGGGCAGCGGCTGGCCTTCGAACCGATGGACCACCGGGCGCTGCTCGGCACCGAGGGGGAGCCGACGATCGGCGGCATGGTCGCGGCCAACGTGTCGGGGCCGCGCCGGATTCAGGCCGGGGCGGCGCGCGATTTCGCGCTTGGAGCGCGGTTTGTCGACGGCTCGGGCCGGATCATCAAGAATGGCGGCCGGGTGATGAAGAACGTGACCGGCTATGATCTCGTCAAGCTGATGGCGGGCAGTTGGGGCACGCTCGGGGTTTTGACCGAGGCGAGCTTCAAGGTGCAGGCGGTGCCCGAGGCGGAGGCGACGCTGGTGGGGCGCGGGCTTGCGCTCGCCGAGGCGGTGGCGGCTCTGGCGCGGGCGCTGGGCTCGCCCTATGACGTGACCGGGGCGGCGCATCTCGATCTCGATGACCGGCGCACGCTGGTGCGGATCGAGGGGCTGGAAAGCATGGTGGCCTATCGCGCCGGCGCGTTACAGGCCCAGGGCTTTGCGGGTTGGGATCTGGTGCAGGGCGCGGCCAGTGCGGCGCTGTGGCGCGAGGTGCGTGACGTGGTGCCATTCGCCGGCAGCGATGCGCCGGTCTGGCGGGTGTCGGTCAAGCCGTCCGATGCGCCCAAACTGTCGCAAGCCCTGACGGCGCAGGGCTTGACCCATCGCGGTATCTACGACTGGGGCGGCGGGCTGGCCTGGCTGGAGATGTCCCAGGCGGGGACGGATGCCGGTGCCGCGGCTCTGCGCGCTGCACTCGCGCCGCTCGGCGGCCATGCCACGCTGGTGCGCGCGGCGCCCGAGTTGCGCGCGAGGGTTGACGTTTTCCAACCTCAACCGGCGCCTTTGGCGGCGATTTCGCGGGGACTCAAGCAGAAATTCGATCCACGGGGGATTCTGAACCCCGGCCTGATGGGGGCGTAAGATGCAGACCTTCTTCACCCCGGAGCAACTCGAAGAGCCCGGTATCGCGCGGGCCAACGAGATCCTGCGCGCCTGTGTGCATTGCGGTATGTGCACCGCCACCTGCCCGACCTACCAGGTGCTCGGCGACGAACTCGACAGTCCGCGCGGGCGGATCTACCTGATCAAGGACATGCTCGAAAGCGGGCGGCCCGCCGATACCCGCACGGTGCAGCATATCGACCGCTGCCTGTCCTGCCTTGCCTGCATGACGACCTGCCCCTCGGGCGTGCATTACATGCACCTTGTCGACCAGGCCCGTGCCTATATCGAGCAGACCCACAAGCGGCCGGTGATTGACCGGCTGCTGCGCGGCGTTCTGGCGCGGATCATACCCTATCCGGGGCGGTTCCGGCTTTCGCTCCGGCTGGCGCAGCTTGGCCGGCCCTTTCGCCGGCTGATCCCCGACGCGCGGCTCAGGGCGATGCTCGACATGGCGCCAAAGCGGCTGCCCCGGCCCTCGGCCAATGACAGACCGCAGGTCTTCGCCGTGCCCGAGCGGCGCAGGAAGCGGGTGGCGCTGATGACCGGCTGCGCCCAGCAGGTGCTGGATACCGACATCAACGATGCCACCATCCGGCTGCTCACCCGGCTGGGGGTGGAGATCGTGGTGCCAGAGGGCATGGGCTGCTGCGGCGCGCTTACCCACCACATGGGCAAGGAGGCGCTGGCCCATGCTTCGGCGGAAGGCAATATCCGGGCATTCATGACCGAAGTGCTGGGCAAGGGGCTCGATGCGATCGTCATCAACACCAGCGGCTGCGGCACCACGGTGAAGGATTACGGACACATGTTCCGCGGTGGCCCGCTGGCGGCGGATGCGGCGGCGGTGTCGGCGCTGGCGAAGGATGTGACCGAATTTCTCGCCGAGCTGGATCTCCCCGAGGGCGAGGGCGGGCTGCGGGTGGCCTACCACGCCGCGTGCAGCCTTCAGCACGGCCAGAAGATCAAGGACGCCCCCAAGGCGCTGCTCAGGCGCGCGGGCTTCGAGGTGGTCGAGCCGGAAGACAGCCATCTGTGCTGCGGGTCTGCGGGCACCTACAACCTGTTGCAGCCAGAGATTTCGGCGGAGCTGAAAGCGCGCAAGGTGGCGACGCTGGAGGCGCGCGCCCCGCAGGTGATCGCGGCGGGCAATATCGGCTGCATGATGCAGATCGGCTCGGGCACACAGGTGCCGGTGGTGCATACGGTGGAGCTGCTGGACTGGGCGCTGGGCGGGCCGAAACCGGCCAAGATGGGCGGATGAACAGCGCGGAAAACCCGCCATCGCGCCATATTCTCGCCCTATCGCGTTGCTAGCTCATGAAAAACCTCGTGAGACATGGCATGAAACCGTTCCTGGCTTTTATCGCATCCATCCTGATCGGCGCGGGCCCGGCGCTCGCCGGGGGCTCGTCGCTGGAGACGATGATGACCAGCGATGAAAGCCGGGGTTGGGAGGCTGTCGGGCGGCTGAACCTTGGCGGCGCGAGCTTTTGCACCGGCACGCTGATCTCGGAATCGCTGGTGCTGACCGCGGCGCATTGCCTCTACGATGGCAATGGCGGCGGGCAATACGATCCTGCCGATATCGAGTTTCTTGCCGGCTGGCTCGACGGCCGGGCGGCGGCCTATCGCGGCGCGCGGCGGGCGGTGGCCCATCCCGGCTATGTCGAGGACGGCGAAGACCGTTCGCTGGACCTCGCGCTGATCGAGTTGGACCGGCCGATCCGGATGACCGGCGTCACCCCGTTCGCGACCGGAAGACTTTCGGCACTGTCGCGCAATGTCGGCGTGGTGTCCTACGCCCATGACCGGGCCGAGCGGCCGTCGATCCAGGATCAGTGTCACGTGCTCGGCAAGGCCGGGGATACGCTGGTGCTCGATTGCGACGTCGATTTCGGCGCCTCGGGCGCACCGATCTTCGATATGTCGGGTGACCGGCCCGAGATTGTCTCGGTAGTGTCGGCCAAGGCGATGTCGGGCGAGAAGCCGGTTTCGCTTGGCACGAGCCTCGAGGGCCCGCTGGCCGATCTGCGCGCGATGCTCGACGACGGCGACGGCGTGTTCAACCGGGTGCGCCCGACGGTCACGGTGATGGGCCGCGACGAGGCCGCGCGCGCGACCGGGGCAAAGTTCGTCCGGCCCTAGCGGCTTTCGCGGGGTCTTGAACGGCACGAAATTCTACCTAATTCGATAGCACGGACGCCGAAGACCGGGTCCGGCCACTGCCCGTCCGATAAGGAGGGCAAACACTTGGTATCGCTCAATGGAGGATTCCTCATGCGAAACTTTGACCTGTCGCCGCTCTACCGTGCCACCGTCGGCTTTGATCAGCTTGCCGAGATGATGGACCGGGTGTTTGAAAAAGACCTGAGCCGCGAAACCTACCCGCCCTACAATATCGAGAAAACCGGCGATGACGCCTGGCGCATCACCATCGCGGTGGCGGGCTTTACCGATGACGAGTTGAATGTCGAGGTGAAGGAGAACGCGCTTGCCGTCTCCGCCCGCAAGGCCAGCGACGAGACCGCGCGCAGCTATCTGCACCGTGGCATCGCCACCCGTGCCTTCGAGCGCCGTTTTGCGCTCGCCGAGCATGTGCGGGTGACCGGGGCGGTGCATGAAAACGGGCTTCTGCATATCGACCTCGTGCGCGAAGTGCCCGAAGCGCTGAAGCCGCGCCGGATCGAGATTGCCTCGGTCAATGACGTGACCGCCAAGGCGATCGAAGCCTGAACTCAGCGAAGTTGAATGACCGGGCGCGCGGGGCCTCTCGCGCGCCTTTGTCTTTTGCAGGCTAATGCCAGTAAACCGGCCAGGGGCGATGGGCGCTCAGATTGTTGGTGACGTAAGCCACCGCGATCAGCACCACGGCCCCGGCCCCGACCGGAAACAGCGGGTAGAGAAAGCCAAGGTCGTGGACGGTTTGCGAGCCTGCCACCGCGATCAGCGCCGAGGCGCCGCCGGGTGGATGCACGCTGTGGCTCATCTGCATGGCCACCACCGCCAGTGACACGGCGAGCGCCGCCGCCAGCCAGCCGGGCCCGACGATCTGCAACACCGCGACGCCGATGATCGCCGAGATCACATGGCCGACGAGCACGTTCCACGGTTGGGCGAAGGGGCTGCCCGGCACGCCGAAGACCAGCACCGCCGTTGCCCCGAAGGCGCCGATCAGAAAGGCAAGATCGTTGTCCTGCAGGACAAACTGATCAAAAAGTCCGATCGCCCCGATACTGACAAAGCCACCCAGAAAGCTGATCAACGCCGCGCGGGGCGTCGGACGGGTGGAGTGCTGATGGCGCTGCGACATGGACATTTTATTGCGCATAGCACGAAAGACGCATTCAATCATTCAAAAAAATGAATGGGGGCAGCGAAAGATATGAAAAGGGGGAGGGTGTGACCCCTCCCCGGCAAATGCCGCCGCCCCGAACCGGCGGCGGCCGTGGCTGCTAGGCGCGTCAGATCGCCATGCAGATATATTTCATTTCCAGGAAATCCTCGATCCCGTGGCGCGAGCCTTCGCGGCCGAGGCCCGATTGCTTCACCCCGCCGAAGGGCGCGACCTCGGTCGAGATGATCCCGGTATTGACCCCGACGATGCCGTATTCCAGCGCCTCGGCCACCTTGTAGACCCGGCTGAGATTGTTGGCGTAGAAATACGAGGCCAGCCCGAAGATCGTATCGTTTGCCTGCGCGATCACGTCGTCTTCGTCGGTGAACTTGAACAGTGGCGCGAGCGGGCCAAAGGTTTCTTCCTCGGCAAATTCCATATCGCGGGTCGCGCCGGTCACGATCGTCGGCTTGAAGAACAACCCGCCCTTCTCGTGCGCGCTGCCGCCAGCGATCACGTTGCCGCCCTTGGCCAGAGCGTCGGCGATATGTTCCTCGACCTTCTTGACCGCCTCGGCGCTCACCAGCGGGCCGAGCGCCACGCCTTCGTCAAGCCCGTCGCCCACTTCAAGGCTGTTGACCGCCTTGGCGAGCTTTTCGGCGAAGGCGTCATACACCCCTTCCTGCACGTAAATCCGGTTGGCGCAAACGCAGGTCTGGCCGTTGTTGCGGAACTTCGAGGCGATCGCGCCGTCGACGGCGGCATCGAGATCGGCATCGTCGAACACGATGAAGGGCGCGTTGCCGCCCAGTTCCATCGAGCATTTCTTCACCTGGTCCGCGGCCTGCTTGAGCAGGATGCGGCCCACGAAGGTGGAGCCGGTGAAGGTGAGTTTGCGCACCGTGTGATTCTCGGTGAACTCCTTGCCGATCTCGCTGCTCTTCGACGAGGTGACGACGTTGAAGATCCCCTTCGGCAGCCCGGCCCGCTCGGCCAGCACCGCCAGCGCCAGCGCCGAGAGCGGGGTTTCGCCGGCCGGCTTGGCCACCACGCCGCAGCCCGCCGCCAGCGCCGGGCCGACCTTGCGGGTGATCATCGCGTTGGGGAAGTTCCACGGGGTGATCGAGGCGACCACGCCCACCGGCTGCTTGATGACCTGCAGGCGCATGTTGGGCAGGTGCGGCGGGATCGTTTCGCCGTAGATCCGCTTGCCCTCCTCGGCAAACCACTCGATGAAGCTGGCGCCATAGGCGATCTCGCCCATCGCTTCCTTGATCGGCTTGCCCATCTCGGCGGTGAGAATCAGCGCCAGGTCCTGCTGGTTCTCCATCATCAGGTTGAACCACGCCCGCAGGATACCGGCGCGTTCCTTGGCGGTGCGCGCCTGCCAGCCCTTCATCGCGGCGTCGGCGGCGGCGATGGCGCGGGCGGTTTCGGCGCGGCCCAGATCCGCCACCTGTCCGAGCACGTCGCCGCGTGCCGGGTTGGTCACGGCAAAGGTGGCGCCGCTGTCGGCGTCGATCCATTCACCGGCCACATAGGCCTTGGAAGCAACAAGCGAGGGGTCTTTCAAAAGGGATGCGAGATCGGTTGCGTCGCGCGGCATTTTGGTCTCCGATACTGGTTCGGGGATGTGCCCCGAAAGGGCCACCCGTGAATTATGATCTGGCATATGCTAACGCGGATTTCATCCCGAATGCCAACGCCTATCCGCCGCGTTGGGCACGGCAGGCGGCTGATTTCCGCGCCCGGCGCAAGGATCATGCGCGCCTCGGCCTCGCCTATGGCGACGGTCCGCGCGAAGTGTTCGATCTGTTCCTGCCGGATGGCGATCCCGCCGGGCTGATGGTGTTCGTCCATGGCGGTTACTGGCAGAAGTTCGGGCGCGAAGACTGGTCGGGCTTCGCCGCCGGGGCGGTGGCGCGCGGTTGGGCGGTGGCGATCCCGTCCTATCCGCTTGCGCCAGAGGCCCGGCTGCGCCACATCACCCGCGCCGTGGCCCGCGCCATTGGCGTGGCGGCGCGCGAAGTGGAGGGCCCGATCGTGCTGGCGGGCCATTCGGCGGGCGGGCACCTGGTGGCGCGGATGAATTGCGTCGATTCGCTGCTGACCGCCACCACCGCACGCCGGGTGCGGCGGATCGTGGCGATCTCGCCGCTCAGCGACCTGCGCCCGCTCACCCGCACCGGGATGAACGCGGTGTTGCGGCTCGATGCCGCCGAGGCGCAGGCCGAAAGCCCGGTGCTCGGCACCCCGCGCCACGAGTTCGACACGCTGGTCTGGGTCGGCGCCGAAGAGCGCCCGGCCTTTCTCGACCAGGCCCGCTGGCTGACCGAGGCCTGGGACGAGGCGCGTCTGCATATCGCTCCCGGCCGACACCATTTCGACGTGCTCGATCCGCTCACCCGCGCCGACAGCGCCATGGTTGGCGTGGTTCTGGCCGATTGACATGCGAGCCGCGCCGGCCCACATCCATGACGCTATCCCGGAGGTTTTCATGCGCCGCATCGCTGCCGTTCTTTTGCTGACGCTTACCCTCGCCCCGGCCGCGCTGCGGGCCGAGAGCGCGATGTGCGAATATCGCCATCCCGGCCATCCGAGCTGGGATTTCTTCGCCGCCTGCACGGTCACGGTCACCGACAACGGCGGCGCGACGCTGCGCGAGGTGTCGGTGTCGAACGGGTCGCGCTTCACCACCCGCGACGAGGGCGAGCGCCACAGCGTCAACGGGCTTGCAGCGCAGAAACTGGCGCAGGATGGCGCCGAATGCTGGCGCACCGAGGCCGAGAACGAGCTGATCTGCATTCACCCCGCCTCGGCGAGCGCGCCCGCCGCCCCGATGCCGGCTCCCGGTGGCGAACCCCCGGCGCTGGCCGATACCGGCTTTGGCGGCGGCACGGCGGGGTTCTGCCTGCTGGTCGAAAACGGCGCGGTGCTGGAATACGGGCCCTGCCTGCGGCGCGAAAACTGCCTGCAACTGACTGACAGCAAAGGCGAAAGCTGCCTGGCCGACTACGACTGGGCGAGCGGGCGGATCACCGAGATGGCGCGCGCCGACGATTGGCAAACGCTCGACGGCGGGCTGGTGGTGGCGGGCGATCCCGGCTGCGTGGTCGATACTGTCGCCGCGCTCACCTTCTGCTACGCGACGAAAGCAATGACGGCGGCAACCCACCCGGTGCTGGCCACCGCCGCTGATACCCCGCCCGAGGCTCCCGCCGTCGAATAGGGCGCGCCGCTTAGCCGCCGAACTCTTCGAGCGCTTCGAAATCCATGGTTTCGAGCACCGGGATCATCAGATCGGGGTCGGCGCCCTCGGCCTGGATCAGGATGCGGTTGTCGATCAGCCCGGTCAGCTCACCTTCGTTGAAGATGAACTTTTCGCGGCCGACCCGGTGCATCTTCATCCCCAGCATCCCGGCATTGGCCAGCATCCCGCCAAACATGGTGATCATCGGGCTGTCGGCCATGATTGTGATGGTGAAGTTGTTGCTGCCGTCGGAATATTCCGCCTCGGCGCCCACACCGCCGCCCATCATCGCAAGGCCGGCGCTGATATCGTTCTCGGCGATCTCGCGGGTCCAGCCTGCTGGCGGTTCGGGCAGGAAGCCGGTCAATTCCTGCGTGGTCATCGCCTGCAACAATTGCTTGGCGTAGTCGAGTTCCTCGATGGCGTAGTCGATATCGCCGTCTTCATAGGCCTGCATGGCCGAGGACAGCGTGTCGGTCACCTCGTCCGCAAGGCCGGGGTTGGCGATGGCGACGAGAACAAGAGCGTAAAACGTGGCGCGAAACATCGTGTCTCTCCCGTTGGCGAATAGCTACAAGAATAACCGTGATGATCGTCTGCGGCCTTGATCGCCGTCAAGCCGGGCCGAATCGGTCGGCCCATGTCGCGAGCAAATCACCGGGCGCGGCGCGGGCGGCATGGACGCCGCGGGCGATGGCGCGGGCAAGGCAGGTGGCGGCAGCATGGCCGAGCAGCAGAGCCTCGGTGTCGGGCGCGGTGAGCGGCTTTGCCCCGGTGGCGGCGGCGAAGACCAGATCGCCGTCATGCGGCGTATGGCTGGGATGGATCGCGCGGGCCATGCCGTCATGCGCCGCCACCGCCAGCCGGGTGGCCTGCGCCTGGGTCAGCGCCGCATCGGTGGCGACGATGGCGATGGTGGTGGCGCTGCGCGGTGTGAGCTTGGTCAGCGGAACCGCGCCGGGATCGAAGCCGGTGACCGGCCCGCGCCCGCCGAATTCGCCGTCGAACTCCCAGGGGCTGGCCCAGAACTGCCCGTTCGGCCCGGTCACGCTGCCCACGGCATTGACCGCGACCAGCGCGCCGACGACGTGGCCGCTTTCCAGCACCAGAGAAGCCGAGCCGAGCCCGCCCTTCAGATCGGCGGTGGTGGCTCCGGTGCCCGCGCCGACGCTGCCGAGCGCAAATTCCGCCGCCGCCGCCGCCAGCGCCTCACGCCCAAGACGCTTGTAGGGGTTTTCACCCCAGGCCTTGTCGCCGCCATTGATGAGATCGAAAAGGATCGCGCCCGGCACGATCGGCACCTTCTGCCCGCCGACATCGAAGCCGCGCCCCCTGGCGCGCAGCGCATCCGCCACCCCGGAGGCGGCATCGAGCCCGAAGGCCGAACCGCCCGAAAGCACCAGCGCATCGACCTGTTGCACTGTCTTGTCGGGAGCAAGCAGGTCGGTCTCGCGGGTGCCCGGCGCGCCCCCCATCACGTGGACGGCGGCAACGAAGGGCGCCTCGCCCACCAGCACCGTCGCCCCGGTCTTGACGCCCTCGTCGGAGGCGTTGCCGACGCGCAGCCCGGCCACGTCGGTAATCAGGTTCAGCCTGCCGGGCTTCATCGCGCCCCCCTTTTTCTTGGCGAAAATACTCAAGAACCGGCGCTCAGATACAGCGCCCGCCATCCACTTCCAGCGCGACGCCGGTGATCATGCCGGCCTCGTCCGAGCACAGGAAGGCGGCAGCGTTGCCCATGTCTTCCGGCGTCGAGAACCGGCCGAGCGGGATCGATGAGAGAAACTTTGAGCGGATTTCCGGCGTATCCTCGCCCATGAAGCTTTTCAGCAGCGGCGTCTCACCCGCCACCGGCAGGATCGCGTTCACCCGGATGCCGGCGGGTGCCAGCTCGACGGCCATAGATTTGGTGGCAGTCAGCATCCAGCCCTTCGAGGCGTTATACCAGCTCAGGTTGGGCCGGGGCGAGATCGCCGCCGTCGAGGCGACGTTGAGGATCGCGCCGCTGCCGGCGGCTTTCATCAGCGGCACGATCTCGCGTGCGGTGAGGTAGACCGACTTGGCGTTGACGGCGAGCACCTTGTCGAAGGCGTCTTCGTCGATGCTTTCGAGCGGCGCGGGCAGGTGGGTCACCCCGGCATTGTTCACCAGAATGTCGATATGCCCGAGGGCCTCCAGCGCGGCATGGGCCATCGAGCGCACCGAGGCCGATTGCGACACGTCGACCGGCATCTCGATCCCGCCGATCTCCTCGGCCACCGCGCGCGCCGCCTCTTCGTTGAGGTCGGCGACGCAGACCCGCGCGCCTTCGGCCGCGAATTTGCGCGCGATCCCGGCGCCGAAGCCCGATCCCGCGCCGGTGACGATGGCGGTCTTTCCTTCGAGTCTCATCGCATCCTCCGTTTGGCGCCAGCCTGCCCCCAGTCAGGGGCCGGGGCAAGCCCAGTCGACCCGCTCAAGCCCGGCGAAGCGGCGAAAGCGGTCAAGCTCGGCCTCGATCCGCGCGGCGCGGGCCTTGGAGGGGCGCAGGCCCGGCTCGGGCCAGTAGCCGGTCACCCGCAGCGCGCCCGCGTCGCGGTCGGCCTTCAGCTCGATCCGGCCGATGAAGCGCAGGCCCTCGAGCAACGGGTAGACGTAGTAGCCAAAAACCCGCTGGGCTTTCGGCACGAACATCTCGTTGCGATAGGCAAAGCCGAAGAGCCGTTCCAGCCGGTCCCGGTCGCGCACCGCCGGGTCGAACGGGTTGATGAGCCGCACCCGCTGGCCCGGCTCCGGGGCCTCGGCAAGCCGGGTGGCGATGTCGGGCACGGCGAGGGCCTTGTAGCTTGCGCCGCTTGCGGTTTCGATCGCCACCGGCACGAGGTCGGCGCTGGCGGTCCAGTGTTTGACTTCCGCGGGGGTGGTCGCGGCCCAGAACTTGTAAAGCTCGGACCCGGTGGCAAAGCCCAGCGCGTCAATGGCGCGGGCGTGGAGCCAGCCGATCTGGTCACCGTCGCTGTGGCCATGGTCGATCCCGCCGGGGAATACCCGCGCGCCAAGGTCGTAGAACTTCACGAAGGCCTCGCGGTGCGCGGTGGCCAGCGTGCCCGCATACCACATCTGGTCGAGCGCCTTCTTGTGCGGCGGGCGCGCCCACATCTCTTTCGGGCCGTCGTGGCGGGTGTCGAAGGCGTGGGTCGAGAGCGGGCCCTCGGCGGCGATCCGGTCGTGGATGGCGCGGATCTCGTCTTGCGCGAGGCCGGAATGGAACCACGACGAGCGGGCGGTGCGCGCGCCAAGCACCCGGAACCGACGGCTCCAGTAGGGCAGAACTTCGGTGGGGATCAGCGAGGCGTCATGGGTGAAATGCTCGAACAGATGGCGCGCTTTCAGCAGCCGCCAGACCTGCTCTTCGCGGTAGCCGGGCAGGCGGGTCCAGAGGATATGGTCCTGGGCGCGGGCGACGTTGCGGATGGTGTCGATCTGGAGAAACCCGAGGGCGCGGATGATCTCGCGCGCATCGCGCTGGCGGGTGCCGATCAGGTTCTGGGCGACCCAGAGGCGGCGGGCATCGCGGTTTGAGATCGTGAGAGTCATACTGGCTTTCGTTTGTGGCGCCTGCGGGACCGGGGCGCTGCCCCGGACCCCGGGATATTTTCGGCAAGATGAAAGGTCACGGGTCAGTCGTGTTTCGCGGCGACGGTCTTGAGCGTAGAAAAGCCGTAGAGCGCCTCAAAGCCCTTTTCACGGCCATGTCCGGAAAGGCCGGTGCCGCCGAAGGGCAGTTCCACGCCGCCGCCCGCACCGTAATTGTTGATGAAGACCTGGCCCGCGCGCAGCCGCTTGGCCAACCGCATCTGGCGCGCGCCGTTCTCGGTCCAGACGCTGGCGACCAGGCCGAAATCGGTGCCGTTGGCAATGGCGACCGCGTCGTCTTCGGTGTCGAACGGGATCGCCACCTGCACCGGGCCAAAAATCTCGTCCTGCGCCAGAACATGATCGGGCGGGACATCGGCAAAGAGCGTGGCGGGCACGTAGTGGCCACCGGCAGGCACGTCGTCGAGCACCACGCCCTGACCGGCGAGGCGCAAGTCTGCCCCTTGGGCAAGGAAGCCGGCGACGATCTCTTTCTGCCTGGCCGAGATCAGCGGCCCGAGATTGGCATCCGACATCGCCGGGGCCGACATCATGCCGTTGTAGCTGTCGGCCATGCGGGCGACGAGCGTGTCATAGACCCGGCGCTGGATCAGAACCCGCGAGCTGGCCGAGCAGGTTTGCCCGGCATTCTGGATGCAGGCGCCAACAAGGAACGGCAGGGCGGCGTCGAGATCGGCGTCGTCGAACACGATCTGCGGCGACTTGCCGCCCAGTTCGAGGGTGACCGGCACCACGTTTTCGGCGGCGGCCTTCTGCACCTGTTTGCCGACGCCGACCGAGCCGGTGAAGGAGATATGGTTGACGCCCGGATGCGCCGTGAGCGCCGCTCCGGCCTCTTCGCCGAGCCCCGGCACCACGTTCAGCGCGCCCCTGGGCAGCCCGGCCTCGGCGGCGAGATCGGCGAAGGCGAGGGCGGTAAGGCAGGCCTCTTCCGCCGGTTTCAGCACGCAGGCATTGCCCATGGCAAGCGCCGCGCCCACCGAGCGGCCGATGATCTGCATCGGGTAGTTCCACGGGATGATGTGGCCGGTCACCCCGTGCGGCTCGCGCAAGGTGTAGACGGTATAGCCGCGCTGGTAGGGGATCGTCTCGCCCATCACCTTGTCGGCGGCCCCGGCGTAGAACTCCATGTAGCGCGCCAGGGCGATGGCGTCGTTGCGGGCCTGGGTCAGAGGTTTGCCGACATCATGGGCCTCGATCACCGCGAGGTCGTCGACGCGCTCGGTCACGAGCTGGCCGATCCGGGCAAGGATGCGGCCACGTTCGAGCGCCGTCATCTCGCCCCATCCGCCTGCCAGCGCGCCTTGTGCTGCGGTCACGGCAGCGTCGATATCGGCGGCGGTGCCCCGGGCAATGGTGCCTATGTTCGCGCCGGTCGAGGGGTCTTCGAACGGCAGTTGCCCGCCGCCCGCGGGCGCGATCCAGCCGCCGTCGATGAAGCATTTCGTCGGGTCATACCAGAGCCTGTCAAGCATGTTGGCCTCCTTGCCATGCGGCGGGAATCGTCGGCGTCGCGGCGATGAGTTCGCGGGTATAGGGGTGATTGGGGGCGGCAAAGACCTGCGCGGTCTCGCCTCGTTCGACGATCTCGCCGCTGCGCATCACCAGCACCCGGTCGGTGACGGCCCGCACCACCGAGAGATCGTGGGAGATGAACAGGTAGCTCAGCCCGTGCTCGGCGCGCAGCCTGGCGAGCAGATCGAGGATCTGGGCGCGGATCGACACATCCAGCGCCGAGACCGCTTCATCGAGGATGATCAGGTCGGGATTGGTGATCAGCGCGCGGGCGATGGCGATGCGCTGGCGCTGTCCGCCGGAAAACTCGTGGATGTAGCGGCTCATCGCCTCCGGCGGGATGCCTACATCGCTCAGCGCCGCCGCCACCCGGTCGCGGATCGTGCCGGGGCTGTCGATCAGGTGAAACGGCTCGGCCACCAGCCGCTCGACCCGCCAGCGCGGGTTGAAACTGCCATAGGGGTCCTGGAACACCACCTGCATACGGCGGCGTATGGCGCTGTCGAGATGTGGCCCGGCATGAATTTCCCGTCCGTCGAGGGCGATCCGTCCGCCTTGCAACGCGTCGAGCCCGAGGATGGCGCGGGTGAGGGTGGATTTGCCGCAGCCGCTCTCGCCGACGAGGCCGAGGCTTTCGCCGCGATTGAGCGTGAAACTCACATCGTTCACGGCGCGGAAGGCGCCGGGTTTGCCGATCAGCCCGCGTCGCGCGGTCGGGTAGTCGCGCACCGCGTTCTCGACGCTCAGCAGCGGCGCGCCGGTTGCCTGCTCGCCGCGCGGCGGTTGATGCGACGAGGCGGCGAAGAGCTTGGCGGTATAGGGATGCGCCATGGTGCGAAAAAGCTGTTCGGTCGGCCCCTGTTCGACGATCCGGCCCGCCTGCATCACCGCGACGTGGTCGGCCATGCCGGCCACCACCGCGAGGTCATGGGTGATGAGCAGCAGGCTCATGCCCTCTTCCGCCACAAGGTCTTTCAGCAGGTCGAGAATCTGCGCCTGCGTGGTCACATCGAGCGCGGTGGTCGGTTCGTCGGCGATCAGCAGCTCGGGGTTCAGCGCCACCGCCATGGCGATGCAGACGCGCTGGCGCTGGCCGCCCGACAGCTCATGCGGGTAGCGGCTGAGGGGGAAACGGTCTTGCGGCAGGCCAACGCGCGCAAGGCGGGCGCGGGCCATGTCCAGCGCCGCGCGCCGGCTGGCGCGGCCATGGATCACCAGCGTTTCGGCTACCTGGTCGCCGATGGTCTTGACCGGGTTCAGCGCCGTCATCGGCTCCTGAAAGATCATCCCCACCCGGTTGCCGCGCAAGGCGCACATCTCGCGCTCGGACTTTGCCAGCACGTCGGCATCGTCGAGCCAGGCGTGCCCGGCGGTCTCCGCCCCCTGCGGCAGAAGCCGCATCATCGCCAGCGCCGTCATCGACTTGCCCGATCCGCTCTCGCCGACCAATCCGGTGACCTTGCCGGGCGCGATATCGAGCGTGACATCCGACAGGATCGGGGCGCCGTGGATCGAGACCGAGAGGCGATCGAGCCGGATCATGCCGGCGCCCTCCGCACCCGTGGATCGAGCAGGTCGCGCAAGCCGTCGCCCATCAGGTTCAGCCCCAGCACCATGGCGACGATGGCGAGGCCGGGCAGGATGGCGAGGGCGGGGTTGGTGTAGATCATGGTTTGCGCGTCGGCGAGCATCCGGCCCCATGACGGCAGCGGTGGCTGGGCGCCGAGCCCGATATAGGACAGCCCGGCTTCGGCGAGAATGCCGAGGCTGAACTGGATCGTGCCCTGCACGATCAGCAGGTTGGTAATGTTGGGCAGGATATGCTCAAGGCTGATCCTGAGCCGTCCCTTGCCCGCCACCCGGGCGGCGAGAATCCAGTCGAGCGTCCACAGGCTGAGGGCGCCGCCACGGGTGACGCGGGCGAAGACGGGAATGTTGAAGATGCCGATGGCGAGGATGGCGTTCAGCGCCGAGGGGCCGAACACGGCGGTGATCAGGATGGCGATCACCAGCGACGGGAAGGCGAAGATCAGGTCATTGCCGCGCATCACCACCTCGTCGATGAGCGAGCCCCGGTTGGCGGCGGCCAGCAGCCCCAGCGGCACCCCGAGCCCCAGCCCGATCCCCACCGCGACCAGCGCCACGGCAATCGAGGTGCGCGCGCCGACCATCAGCATCGACAGCATGTCACGGCCGAAATGGTCGGTGCCGAGCAGGTAGGTGGACGAGGCCGGCTTGAGCTTGTCGGCGATGACAAGCGCGGTCACGTCATGCGGCGTCCAGACGAAGCTCAGGAGCGCTGCGGCGATGAACACGGCGGTGAGCGCGAAGCCGATCCAGAGCTGGGCATTCAACCTCATGCGCGCCGCCTCAGCCGCGGGTCGACGGCGGCATAGGCCAGGTCGACGAGGAAGGTTACGAGGATGACGGCGAAGACCAGCAGCATCACCAGGCTTTCGACCACCACGAGGTCGCGCTGGGTAATGCCCTGGAAGATCAGCCGCCCGAGGCCGGGCAGGTAGAAGACGTTCTCGATGATGATCGCACCGGCGAGCAGGAACGAGAATTGCAGCCCGATGATGGTGAGCACCGGGATCATCGCGTTGCGCAGCCCGTGGCGGGTGGTGGCCTGCCGTCGGCTCAGCCCCTTGGCGCGGGCGGTGCGGATATAGTCCTGCCCCAGCGTTTCGATCAACGCCGAGCGCATGACGCGGGCAAGGATCGAGGCTTGCGGCAGGGCAAGCGCGATGGCGGGCAGGGTGAGCGCCTTCAATGCCGCAAGCGGCCCCGCATCCCAGCCGGGAAAGCCGCCGGCCGAAAACC
>SWCA01005170.1_pt1 | contig 33589 bp, 28 predicted proteins | sample 4692961 | NCBI WGS metagenome assembly SWCA01 (sample SAMN10267275, study PRJNA491770) | bioreactor metagenome | isolation source: DHS bioreactor inoculated with | place: Japan: off Shimokita Peninsula
ACGATGCCGTGGTGCTGGGCATCGGCCTGCATCTTGGCCGCTCCACCCGCGTGCCCGGCTCCGACGCCGAGGGCGTGGAAGCGGCGATCGACCTGCTGGCCCGCATCACCGCCGGCGAAGAGGTGCCGGTGCCGAAAAAGGTGGCGGTGATCGGTGGCGGCAACGTGGCGATGGACATCGCCCGTTCGATGGCCCGCCTGCAACAGCAGAAATACGGAGCCGTCGGCGTGACGGTCACGGCGCTGGAAGACTTCGCCCATTTCCTCGCCGACAAGGAGGAAGTGACCGAAAGCCTCGAAGAGGGGATCGAGATCCTCGATGCCCGTGGCCCGCAGGAGGTGGTGACCTTCCGCAGCGGCAAGAACAAGGGCAAGGTCAAGGGCTTGCGCACCTGGGCGGTGGAGTCGATCTTCGATGACCAGGGCCGCTTCGCGCCGAGATATGACGAGGGCAACGAGATGGTGCACGAGGTCGAGATGGTCGTCGAGGCGATCGGCCAGATGTCGGACATTTCGCTGCTTGGGCCGGAGCTGACCGAGGCGCTGGAATGGAACCGGGGCCGCATTGCCGTCGATGCCGACGGGCGCACCTCCGAGCCGTGGCTCTGGGCGGCGGGCGATGCGGTGGCCGGGCCGGACGTGATCCACGCCGTGGCAGATGGGCACCGGGTGGCCGGTTCGATCAACATGGCGCTTCTGGCGAAGGGGGACGTGGCGAAATGAAACGCGAGAGCCTGTCGAAACTGACCACCGCCGAAGAGGTGCTGGAGCGCGTCGCCGAGTTCGACCGCGAGGCGCATGGCTACTACGTCGACCTGATTCCGAACGTCTCGAAGAGCATCCGCTATATCGTCGAAGACCTCGCCCGCACCCGGCTGGCGCATGTGCGCAAAATCTCGCGGCTGGCGAAATCGGACGACATGCGCGACCACCTGAAAGACGCGATCATGCGCCCCGAGGCGGACCGGAAGTTCTCGGACGCGATCCAGACGCCGGAACTGGGCGACAACCCGGACGATCAGGACGTGCTGCAATACGCGCTGTCGCGGGTGCAGCTTGCGATCGAGGAATACAGCGAGCTTGCGGCCAACACACCGCCCGGCGTGATGCATGAATTGTTCAGCTTTCTCGCCAACGAGGAATCCAAGCACAAATCCGATCTCGAAGCGCTCTATTACCAGATCGTGCATTCCGGCGGCGTCTGATCGCTTCGCCCGCATGAACGCAAAACCGGGGGAGGCGCCGCGCCTCCCCCTTTTCGTTGGCGTCGCGGGCCGAATTTTTGCCCGGATCACACCGTGAAAACGGCCGCTTCCGCGGCGCAACGACAATTGATCCTTGCCGAAACCGGTTTCGGCGGCACAGTCTGAATGTGGAGGAGAATCGTGTGACCGGGTTTCGTCGCTACGACATGCCGCAAAAGAACGCGCGCCGGGTAACCATTTCGGACGTGTCCGAAGCGCTGGGGCTGACCAAGGGCACCGTCTCGCGCGCGCTCAACGGCTATGACGACATCGCCGAAACCACGCGGCTGCGGGTCGCGCGCACCGCCGAGCGCATGGGCTACCGCCCGATGAGCCAGGCCCAGACAATTCGCACCGGCCGCGCCCGTGCGCTCGGTCTGGTGGTCCAATTGTCGTCCGAGGGCGATGCCCACCGGCTCTTCCTTGCCGATTTTCTCGCGGGCCTCAGCCTCGCCGCCGGCGACGAGGGCTGGACGGTGACCGTTGCCGCCGCCGACAGCGAAGCGGCGGCGCTGGATGCGATGCGCGGCCTCGTGCGCGACCGCAAGGCCGATGGCTTCATCCTGCCGCGCACCCTGTGGGACGATCCGCGCGTCGCGCTTCTGCGCGCAGAAGGCGTGCCCTTCGTGCTGTTCGGCCGGGTCCGCGACGAGGCCGACTGCGCCTGGCTCGACGTGCGCGGCGAAGACGCCATGGCCGACGCCGTGGCCCGGCTCGCGGCGCTTGGCCACCGCCGGATCGCCTTCGTGAACGGCCCGCACCATCTTGCCTATTGCCACCACCGCCGCGCCGGATATCTCGAGGGATGTGCCGCCGCCGGGCTGGTGGCCGACCCGAGGCTGATCGTCGAAGGCATCGACGATACCGACGCCGCCGAGCGCGCCACCCACGCCCTGCTTGCCTTGCCCGAACCGCCCACCGCCATCGTCTTTGCCACCGACACCCTCGCGCTTGGCGCCTACCGTGCAGCGCGTGCGCGGGGGCTGGAGCTGGGCCGCGATCTGTCGGTGATCGGCTATGACGGGTTGCCCGAAGGCGTGGCGGTGCTCCCCGCGCTTGCGTCTTATGCGGTCGACTACCGTGGCGCCGGGCAAACCCTTGCGCGCCACCTGATCCGCCGGATCGAGGGGCACGGGCCGGAAACCCTGCGCACCACGGTTGCCGCGGCCTTTCGCGACGGCGGCTCGATCGGGCCGGTTCGGCCGCTGGCCGCGGCGGGCATGGACGCAACATTACGACAAGCCTGATTTCACCAAGGAGGATGTGATGACAAAACTGAAAATCCAAATGCTTACCGGGGTGGCGATGGCGCTCGCGCTCACCGCCACGGCGGCCAGCGCGGACAACATCCGCTTCTGGACCACCGAAGAACAGCCCGAGCGGCTGGCCAAGCAGCAGGAAATGGCCGCGGCCTTCGCCGAGGCCACCGGAAACACCGTCGACGTCATCCCGGTCACCGAAAGCGATCTGGGCACCCGCGCGACGGCCGCCTTTGCCGCCGGCGATCTGCCGGACGTGATCTATCACACCCTGCAATACGCGCTGCCCTGGGCCGAAGCGGGCATTCTCGATACCGACGCCGCGACCGACGTGATCGAAGACCTCGGCGCCGACACCTTTGCCTCCGGCGCGCTGGAAATGGCGGCGGTCGACGGCGGCTATGCCTCGGTGCCGGTCGATGGCTGGACCCAGATGATCATCTACCGCAAGGATCTGTTCGAGGCTGCCGGGCTTGAGCCGCCGACCTCTTACGCCAATGTCGAGGCGGCGCTGGGCGCGCTGCACAACCCGCCCGAGATGTTCGGCTTCGTCGCCGCTACCAAGGTCGACGAAAACTTCATGAGCCAGGTGCTGGAGCATGTGTTCCTCGCCAATGGCGTGTCGCCGGTCGGACCGGATGGCTTCGCCCCGCTCGACGAGGCCAAGACCACCGAAGTGCTCGAATTCTACAAGAAGATCGCCGAAGCCTCGCCGCCGGGCGATCTCTACTGGGATCAGTCGCGCTCGCTCTATTTCTCGGGCAATGCGGCGATGATCATCTGGTCGCCGTTCATCCTCGATGAACTGGCGGGTCTGCGCGACAGCGCCCCGCCGACGATCAACGACGATCCGACCTCGCCCGAACTGGCATCCAAGACCGGCATCGTGACCAACTTCTCCGGTCCGTCGAACCCCGATGGCGCGGCCTGGGCCGATATGCGCTACTTCGGGATCACCGCCGACGCCAACACCGACGTGGCGATGGACTTCGTCGAATACTCGATGGACGAAGGCTATACCCAGACCCTGTCGATCGCGCCGGAAGGCAAATTCCCGGTGCGGCGCGGCAATGCCGAAGACCCGGCCGCCTTCACCAAGGCCTGGGCGACGCTGCCGGTCGGGGTCGACCGCAAGATGCCGATGGCCGATCTCTACGCGCAAGACATGATCGACGAGATCGTCGGCGGACTTGACGTGGCGCAGCGTTGGGGCGTGGCGGACGGGCAGCTGGCGCTTGCCTCGAAGATGATCAACAGCCAGGTGATCAACCGCGTCGTGCGCCAATATATCGACGGCCAGATCGACGCTGGCGCCGCCGTCGCGGCGCTGAACGACGAGCTGTCGAAAATCGAGTGATCGAGCCACTTGGGCGGGCCCTCGCGGCCCGCCCACCCCCACACCACGGAGGCCTGCGATGCGCGACGCCACCCCTCCCACCGGCACAGGGCCGCTCGGCCGACGCGAGGCGCGGCTGGCCTGGGGCCTGTTGTCGCCGACGATTTTCGCCGTCGCGGCAGTGGTGATCCTGCCGCTTCTGGCGGTGTTCTGGATCAGCTTCAAACCGGTCGAACTGGGCGATCTGCGAGCGCCCGAATCCATCGTGCGCGAAGACCTGCGCGGCAATCCCGAGGTTGCGGGCGACGAGGCTACGTTGCGCTACCGGCTGCGCAATTCGTCGGCCGAGGGCGGCCTCACCGGCGTAGTGCTCACCGATCGCTGGACGCCGGGTCTGGAGCCGCTTGAAATTGACCCGCGTTGCACCCTCGACGGTGCCGCGCTGCGCTGCGATTTCGGCGATTGGGAACCGGGGCACCGCGAGACGCTGGCGATTCCGGTGATCGTCGGCCAGAGCTTTTTCGACGCCGGCGCCGATGTCGACGACACCCCCGCCCAGATCACCGGAAAATCGCAGTCGGTGCTCACGTCGGGCGAGTTCACGCTCGACAATTTCGCCGCGATCTTCGACGGATCGGAGTTCTGGTCGGTGCTTGGGGTGACGTTGTTCTACACCATCTTCGGCACCATCGGCGCGCTGGTCATGGGCCTGTTTGCCGCGATGCTGCTCAACCATTCGTTCAAGGGGCAGGGCATCCTGCGCGGGCTGTATCTGTTTCCCTACGTCGCCCCGGTGATCGCCGTGGCCTTTGCCTGGATCCTGCTGTTCGATCCGTTCTCCGGCTCGGCCAACGCGCTTCTGGTGCAGATGGGCGTGACCGACCAGCCGATCAACTTTTTCGGCCAGCGCCCGCTCGCCCTGATCACCGTGACCGTCTTCGAGATCTGGCGCTACTTCCCGTTGTCGTTCCTGTTCATCCTCGCGCGGATGCAGTCGATCGACAACGACATGTATGAGGCCGCCGACATGGACGGCGCCTCGCCGTTCCAGAAATTCTGGTATCTCAGCCTGCCGATGCTGCTCGGCATCCTGTCGGTGCTGTTCCTGCTGCGCTTCATCTGGACCTTCAACAAGTTCGACGACATCTTCATCCTGACCGGCGGCAATGCCGGCACCCGAACCCTCACCGTGAACGTCTACGAACAGGCCTTCGCGGTGTCCAATATCGGCGCGGGCGCGGCGGTGGCGGTGGTGATCTTCGGCTGCCTGCTGCTGTTTTCGGTGTTCTTCTTCAAATACATCAGTCGGGAGGAAGGGCTGTGAGAGCTGTGTTCGGATCGGGGGCTCTGCCCCCAACGCCTGCGGCGTTCCCCCCGGGATATTTGTGGCAAGATGAAAGGGGGGCGCGATGCGCTACCTGAGGTTCGGATACGTCACCGCGCCGCTCATCGGCGCCTTGTGGCTGGTGGTGATCGCCACCACCGTATCGGTCGCGATGTCATTTGCCACCGGCGCGCCGTTCCGGCCCTGGCTGCCGGGCGCGCTCGGGCTCGGGGCGGCCATTGGCCTTGCCGGGCTCTGGCTGCGGCCGGTCTGGGCGCTCGCCGGGCTCGCCGTTCTGCTTTCTGGCGTGCTGATGGCGCTCGGGCTGGGGCCGACGGCCATGGGGGCGGGGGTGTCGTCGCTCGCCTTCGCACTGACGGCGCTTGCCCTCGGTATCGGCACCGGCTGGCCGCTCGCCGTCTTCCTGCGCGGCCTGCCAACCGGGGCGCTCACCCGCCATCAATTCGAGGCGGCGGTGATCGCTTTCCTGATGGGCTTTGGCTACATCTTCTTCACCGCCATCGTGGTGATCCCGTTCTACGTGATGGTGATGACGAGCCTGAAGAACCAGGCCGAACTGATCCAGAACCCGCTCGATTTTTCCATTGATCTCAGCCAGGGCTGGGGCCTGTTCCGCTCCTACGTCGAGCTGGTGCGCGATTTCCGCTTTGGCGAATACATGTGGACCTCGTTCTACATCTCGGTGCTCACCGTGTTGATCACGCTCGCTTTCGCCATTCCCGGCGCCTATGCCGTGGCGCGGCTGCGCTTTCGCGGCCAGGCGGTGTTTTCGCGCTCGATCCTGCTGATCTACATGGTGCCGATGATCGTGCTGGCGCTGCCGATCTACATCGCCTTTTCGATGTCGGGCCTGCGCAATTCGATCGCCGGGATCGTGATGATCTATCCGGTCACCACCATTCCGGTGGCGCTCTACATGTTGCAGGGTTACTTCCGGGGGCTGCCCGCCGAGATCGAGGAGGCCGGGCTGATGGACGGGCTGTCGCGGCTGCAGGTGATCTGGAAAATCACTCTGCCGCTCTCGCTGCCGGCGCTCGCCAGCGTCTCGCTCTACGTTTTCATGATCGCCTGGAACGAGTTCCTGCTTGCTTTCATGCTGCTCGACGATCCGTCGAAATTTACTCTCACGCGCGGCATCGCCAGCCTCAATTCCTCCGAGATCCCGCGCCAGCACCTGATGGCGGGGTCGGTGATCGCCACCTTGCCGATCATGGCGCTGTTTCTGGGGCTTGAGAAATTCATGACCAAGGGCCTTACGGCCGGCTCGGTGAAAGGATGACCATGACGCTCGATGCCGAAGCCCGCGCCATTCTCGCGGGCAATGACCGGGGCGGCTACACCGTGCCCACCGCCGGGCTCTATCCCTACCAGTGGAACTGGGACAGCGTCTTTGCCGCCATCGGTTTCGCCGAACATGACCGCGCCCGCGCCTGGGCCGAGATCGAAACGCTGTTTTCGGGCCAGTGGCCGAACGGGATGGTGCCGCATATCCTGTTTCACAAGGTCGATCCGTCGTATTTTCCCGGCCCCGATGTCTGGGGCGGCATCGGGCCGGTGCCCTCGTCGGGGATCAGCCAGCCACCGATTGCGGCGACCTTCATCCGGTGCCTCTTTGAACAGGATCGCGCCCTGGGCGCGGCCCATCTGCGCGGCCTGATCCCCCGCCTGCGCGACTGGCACCGCTGGTTCCTGCAATGGCGCGGCGAGGGCGGGGCGATCTGTGTATCGCATCCGTGGGAGACCGGGCGCGACAATACCCCCGACTGGGATGCGCCTTTTGCCGCGATCGAGCCGGTCGGGGTCGAGGAATACCGGCGGCGCGACACCAGCCACGTGGTCGAAGACGAACGCCCGCGCGCATATGACTATGATCGCTACCTCTACCTGGTGAAGCTCGGGCGCGAGAGCGGCTGGGACGAGGCGCATATCAAGGCGGTGTCGCCGTTCCGCGTTGCCGACCCGACGATGACCTTCACGCTGCTGCGCGCCAACCGCGATCTGCTCGCCCTGTCGCGCGAGGCCGGGGAGCCGACCGATGAGATCGAGCGCTGGATTGCCGAGATCGAGGCTGGTGCCGAGCAGTTGTGGAACCCCGATATCGGCGCCTATGACTGCCTCGACATCCGCACCGGCCAGCATTCCGGGGTGATCTCCAACGCCTCCTTCCTGCCGTGGTATGCCGGGCTCAGGGATGACCGGATGCTGGCTCATTTCACCCGCATTCGCGGCCTCACCCGGTTTTCCGTGCCGAGCACCGATCCGGCGCATCCCGCCTATGAGCCGCGCCGCTATTGGCGCGGGCCGGTCTGGGCGATGATGAACATGCTGATCGCGATGGGGCTCGACGAGGCCGGCCATGGAGATCTTGCAGCCGATTTACGCCAGAACACCGCCGAGTTGATCGCCACCGGCGGCTTTGCGGAATATTTCGACCCGCGTGACGGCAGCCCGGCCGGCGGGCGCAACTTCACCTGGACAGCCGCCGTCTGGCTGGCCTGGGCGTCACCGACAACGGAGAAGAGCACATGTCCAGCATCGAGTTGAAAGCGGTCGAAAAGTGGTTCGGCACCGTGCAGGTGATCAAGGGTGTCGACCTTGTGATCGAGGAAGGCGAGTTCATCATTTTCGTCGGCCCCTCGGGCTGCGGAAAATCGACGCTGTTGCGGATGATCGCCGGGCTTGAGGAAACCTCGCGCGGGAAGGTGCTGATTGACGGCCGCGATGCCACCGCCGAAGCGCCGTCGCAGCGCGGGCTTGCCATGGTGTTCCAGTCCTACGCGCTGTATCCGCACATGTCGGTGCGCGACAATATGGGGTTCTCGCTCAAGGCGGCGGGGGTGGCAAAGGTCGAAATCGCGCAGAAAGTCGACCACGCCGCCGACGTGCTCAAGCTGGGCGACTACCTCGAGCGGCGGCCCAAGGATCTGTCGGGTGGGCAACGCCAGCGGGTGGCCATCGGCCGCTCGATCGTGCGCGATCCGACCGCCTTTCTTTTCGACGAGCCGCTGTCGAACCTCGATGCGGCGCTGCGGGTCGAGATGCGCTACGAGATCGCCAAGCTGCATCAATCGCTGCAGGCGACGATGATCTACGTCACGCATGACCAGGTCGAGGCGATGACCCTGGCCGACCGGATCGTGGTGCTCGACGAGGGCCTCATCGCCCAGATCGGCAGCCCGCGCGAGCTTTATGAGCGCCCGGCAAACCTGTTTGTCGCCCAGTTCATCGGCAGCCCCAAGATGAACGTGTTTCCGGTCACGGCGGCGCCGGGTGCCGCACCGCCGCCCGGCGCGGTGGATCTGGGTGTGCGGCCCGAGCATATTTCCGCGGTTGAGCCCGGCGCGGGGGTGATGGACGGGGTGGTGGACGTGGTCGAATACCTCGGCGCCGATACCTACCTGATCGTCGATTGCGCCGGGGCCGGGCATGTGACCATGCGCATCAATGGCGATACCGCCTTCGCGCCGGGCGCGCGCCTTGGGCTCGCCTTCGAGCCGGGCAAGGTCTACGCCTTCGACGCGCAGGGCCACGCCATCCCGGCCTGACGCCCTGGCGCGAGGCGGGGCCACGAGAAGCGCGGCGTAGAACGGTGACGGGATGATCCTCCTTCCGACAGAGATGGCGAGGTTTGCGCGACCGTCACTTGATGACTCCGAAAGCCAAACATCCGGTTAACAGCCGGCGGGTTTCCGCAAGTCTGTTTGACACGCGATGCCCGACCGCTTAGGCGAAGCGAGGTCGGAAAAACAGAGCGCGCGGGGAGCCGGAACATGAGTGCGATGAAGCTGTTGATGATCGGTGCCGGCCTCTCGGGGGCGGTGATCGGGCGGCGCCTCGCCGAGCTGGGCCACAGCGTTCGCGTGGTCGATGCGCGCGACCATATCGGCGGCAACTGCCACACCACCCGCGACCCCGACACCGGCGTGATGGTCCACGTCTACGGGCCGCACATTTTTCATACCGACGACGCCGAGGTCTGGGATTACGTCAATCAGTTTGAAACCTTCATGCCCTACAAGAACCGGGTGAAAACGACGGTGGGCGGCAAGGTTTACTCGCTGCCGATCAACCTGCACACGATCAACCAGTTCTACGGGCAAGCGTTCCGGCCGGACGAGGCGCGCGCCTTCATCGAGGAGCAAGCCGATACCAGCATAGACGAGCCGCAAACCTTCGAGGAACAGGCGCTGCGCTTCGTTGGCCCCGATCTCTACGAGGCCTTCTTCAAGGGCTATACCCAGAAGCAATGGGGCTGCTCGCCAACAGAGCTGCCCGCCTCGATCCTCAAGCGCCTGCCGGTGCGCTTCAACTACGATGACAACTACTTCGCCCATCGCTTCCAGGGCATGCCGAAGAACGGCTACACGGCGATGATCGAGCGGATCCTCGACCACGCCAATATCAGCGTGGAACTGGGCCGCAAGGTAAGCCGCGACGAGGCCGCAGGCTATGACCACGTGTTCTATTCCGGCCCGCTCGACGGCTGGTTTGACTACGAACTTGGCCGCCTCGGCTACCGCACGCTCGATTTCGAGCGCTTCACCTATGAGGGCGACTATCAGGGCACGGCGGTGATGAACTATGGCGAGGTGGATGTGCCTCATACCCGCATCACCGAGCACAAGCATTTCTCGCCATGGGAAAGCCATGACGGCTCGGTGCTCTACCGCGAGTTCTCGCGCGCCTGCGGGCCGGACGATATCCCCTATTACCCGATCCGCCTGGTCGCCGAAAAGGAGCTGCTCACCCGCTATGTCGAGAAGGCGCAGGCCGAGCGCGGGGTGAGCTTCGTCGGCCGCCTGGGCACCTATCGCTACCTCGATATGGACGTGACGATCCGCGAAGCGATCGACGCTGCCCGCGACTGGGCCGATGCAGATCGAGCCGGCAAGTCCCCCCCGGTTTTCTTCGTCAATCCGATCTGACCACGCGCCCACGGCAATTTCATCGCCAGCGGGGTTGGCTCGCCTGTCAGGGCCCGTATGATCGGCCCGGTAACGGTTGATTCACGCCGGACGACTGACGCGTCGAGGGAAGGGAAAATGGGTCGAATTCTTGGCTCCGGCATCTGCCGCCCAGCCGCGCACAAGGCGCGCATGTCCAGCGTGGACGAATGAGCGAACAGGATTGGAGACCTGCATGGCCTCTGGGATGACCCGGATGTTTGCCGGGATGCTCGGCATCGCGGCTTTGGCGATCGGCGTGGCCGCGCCTGCGTCGGGGCAGGGGATTCCCACGCCCGACGCCGCGACACTCGAAGCTCAGTGGGAGGTCTACAGCGGCAGTTCGGTGCCCTCGCCGGTGGAGTTTTCGCCGATGCGCGCCACCCAGGAGGTGGCGCTTGCGGATGGCGGGGCGTTTCGGCTGATCTCGCTACATCCGGGGGTCAACCGCTGGTATCTGCTGCAACGGCTGCCGGCCGAGGGGCAGGGCCGGGTGCAAAGCTGGCATTTCGAAAACGCCGACGCGGCGGCCTGGCAGGTCTCGCTCACCGAGGACGCGAACCCGGCGCTGCTGATCGAAGGCGCGGGCGACCCGCTGGAGTGCCGCCCGTGGACGGGCGAGGCCCCGGAACTGGCCAGCGCCGCGGCGAGCGGCTTGCCCTATGCGCCGGTCTGCGCCGGGCGGCTCTATCTGCGCAACCAGGTGTCCGGATCGCGGACCAACCGCGAGGCGGTTTCGGATTTTCTGCGCAAGAACGTGATCTTCGGCGACAAGCTGGTGAACCTGATCAAGGGCACTTTCTTTGAAGATGCCTTTCTCGAGACCACCGCTTTTGGCGAGGACGAGGACGATACCGGCGCGGTGGTGGCGGCGCTGGGCAAGGCCCGGCTCGACCGCCAGCCGGTGATGCGCACGGCGATGGATCTGCCGGTCGAGGGTGCGCCGGGCGGGATGGAGGCCGGAAGCTGGTATGAGGTCGAGGGGCAGGACGGCGTGTTTGCCTCGGTGATGCAGCCGGGCATGGTATCGGCCGAGATCCTGAACACCCGCAACGGCGCCAACTGGCTCGACGGCGTCGAGCAGAGCGCCGATGTCTACCTCGTGGCCTTCGATTTGGCGCGCTTCGAGGTCGGCTATGAACTGGGCACCGATCACCCCGGCCTCGAATGGTCGTCGCGCCCGCAGCGGCAGAGCGGCGAATGGAACATGGCCGGGCCCGACGGGTTTTCCAGGGCCGATCCGCTGGTGCGCAACGGTATGCTCAGCCCGGCGCTCACCGCGCGGGTGGTGGCGAGCATTGCCGGCGGCTTCAAGCGCGATCACGGGGCCTTTCGCTTCGGCGATTACGCCGGGTTCAATCGCGGACACCATTACGGCTTCATCTCCAACGGCGTGACCTTTTCGCGGCTGATCCCCAACCTGGCCACGCTTTACGTCACCACCGATGGCGAGGTCGGCATGAAAACCTGGGAGGAGGCCGATGACGCGATGATCCCGCGCCTCGCCTTTGCCCGGCAGAATGGCGTGGCGGTGGTGCGCCGCGATCCCGAGAGCGGCATGAGCGTGCCCGGCGACCGGGTGACAAGCTGGGGCGGCGGCAACTGGTCGGGCTCGGCGGATGCGCAGCTGCGCACCCTGCGCTCGGGCGCCTGCCTGCGCGAAAGCGGCGGGCGGAAATTCCTGATCTACGCCTATTTTTCCTCCGTCACCCCCTCGGCGATGGCGCGGGTGTTCCAGGCCTATGACTGCGACTACGGCATGTTGCTTGACATGAATTCGCCCGAACTGACCTACATGGCCGTCTATCGCCAGAACGCCAGCGGCGACGGGCTCGAGGCCCGGCACCTGTCGCGCTACATGGCCGAGAGCGACCCGTGGCTCGATGGTGGCCGGGTGCCGCGATTCGTGACATTCTCGGATAACCGCGATTTCATCTACCTGCTCAGGAAGGACTGACCCATGCGCCAACTGGTCAAGGTTTTCACGCTCGCCGTCGGGCTGGCCACGGCTCTGCCCGCCGGGGCGGCGACGCTGGCGGAGAACAACGAGGCGATGTTCGCCCAGATGCAGAAAGTGCGCGGGGTGAGCGCCGCCGAGATCGGGCGCATCCGCGCGATCTTCGAGGCGTCGGGCTGGATGGGGCAGGGCAACCCGGCCATCACCCGCCACCCGATGACGCCGCAAGAGGCGCAGGCGCGGCTGCCGCAGAACGCCTATTCCTACTACCGCAACGCCCAGTTCGAGCGGATCTGCGGCGAGCCCTACATGGCGCCGCTCTATGATCCCGCCACCCAGCGGCCGGAAGACGCCAGGGTTTGCGTCGACATGTTCGAATATCCCAACGTGCCGCTCGCCTACCCGGTGACCTGGGTGCGTGCCTCGGAGGCCGCGCAGCTCTGTGCCGCCGAAGGCAAGCGCATGGGCGATGCGCATGAATGGGAGGGCGCGGCGGCCGGGGCGCTTCTGGAGCCCGACTACCGCTTCGACCTCGGCTCGCACGGGGCGATGCGCGCCTGGCACAACGCCAAGTGGGGCCAGACCAAGAGCTGGACCTACGGGCCGCAATGGCAACGCGGCATCTGCGCCCAGAACAGCTCGAAATCGCCAAGCTGCAACGGCGGGTCCTGGACCGGCTGCGGCTCCAATACCTATCCGGTCGGATCGTTCCCCAACTGCAAATCGGCGCTTGGCGTCTATGACCTCGAAGGCAACGCCGCCGAGCATATGAACCTGCCGCTGGCGCCCGACCAGATGGCCTCGCGCGGCTCGACCTCGCTTGGCGTGACCGAGATGAAGGGTTCGTGGTTTATCTGGGACAAGATCCGCGCGCATGAGGAATGGGCACGGTGGCGGGCACCGTACTGGCATGGCAGCCGGGTGCTCTCGGCCTCGTCGCACCGCAACTACCACCTCGGGTTCCGCTGCTTCAAGGATGTGCGCTGAGGGCGCGCCTGCGCCCCGGCCACGACGGGCCGCGACCATGAAAAAAAGACCGCCGGGCGATCTGCGCGGCGGTCTTTTCTTTGGGTCGTGCCGGTGTGTGGTCGTGTCTGCCGGCCTCAGCGCGATGCGGTGCGGATGACCGGGCCGGGCAGCGGGCCTTCCTGGTTGAGCAGATAGGCGTAGCGGCTGGAGCCGAGCAAATCGTCAAGGCTGACGGCGCGGCCGTCGAGATATGCGGTCTTGCTCACCAGGCGGATGCCGTGGCTGTAATCGGCGTAGTTGGCGCCGTGCACGGTGCTGACCGGCTGGATCGGGCTGCCGCCGGAGCGGTGCCAGCCATAGATCGCCACCCGGCCGGGGGCCGACGCCATGCGGCTGGCCATCACCACGTCTTTTTTCTGACCGGCGATCAGGCCGCCGCGTCCGCCCAACTGGCCCTGGATGGTTTCGTTGTGGCGCAGAAGATAGGTGGTCGACGACATCTGCGGCCCCGGCGTCATCGGCGCGGGCGACAGCTTCACGTCGGCCTGGGCATAGATCGCATCGACCATGTGCGGCGTCGGCAGGGTCATGTCGAACTGGCCGGCGATGCGGGCGGCGGCGGGCAGGCCCAGCGGCACGCGCACGAAGTCGCGGTCCGAGCCGAGCGCGAGGTAGTCGGGGGTGACGCAGATCACGATCTCGGTGTCGGCCCCGCGCGCATCCTTGCCACGGAAGGCGACCGGCTCAAGCTGGTGCAGAAAGTCGGGCATGTTGCCGCGCGCCAGCTCGTTGATCACCTGCGCATCACGCTCGCTGCCCGACAAGGCACCGAGCGCGGCGAAGAACGCCGCGCCGCCGCTGGCATTGCCGCTGCGCCGGGGCATGGCGCGGGCGAGTGTGCGGCCACAACTGCTTGATCCGCTGCGCGCAAACAGCCCGCCGCTGGAGCGGGCAAGCGTCGCTTCGGGGGCGGCGGCAGGGGCCGCCATGGGCACCGGCTGGGCGGCCGCCACGCGCAGAACCTGCGGCCGGGGCTGCGGCCGGATGCCGGGGATGGTTTCGGTAAAGCCTGTTTCGGCGGCGGCCAGCACAATTGCGGGCGCCTCGGGGCGGGGGAGCGGCCGGGTCGTGGGCATGTCGGGATCGGCGTAGGCCAGCGTGTTGCTCTCGGGCGCGGCATCGGGGCGGGCATAGCCCAGCGTGGCGCCGGTGCGCGCCTCGATATCGTCGGTGGTGAGCGCCGCGAACACATCTGGCCGGGCAGCGGTCTCGGCCAGCGGGCGCGGCGCGGGCGCGGCAAGCGCGCGGGCAGGCATCGCATCGTCAAGCGCGGCCATGGTCGGCGCGGCTTCGATGCTGGCTTCGGGCACTGGCGGCAGCGCAATATCGCTGACCGATTTGGAGGAGATCACCACCTCGGTCTCGGGCCGAACCGGGGCGGGCGCGGTGCGCGGCACATCGGGCGCGGTGTTGGCCACAACCGGCTCCGGTGCGACGTCGAGCGGGGTGACGGAGATCGGCGCTTCGGCGGGGGCCGACGACAGGATGATCTCGGGCACCACCCTGGCCATGTTCGGCTGGGTGGCGGCGATCGTGGCCGGGGCGGACTGGCGCGGAAACAGCGTGCTCACGACACCGTAGCTCGCGCTGACCGAAACCGCGGCCACGGCGAGCGCGCTGGCGGTGATCAGGGCTGCGTTCCTGAGCGAGCGGGGCGCGCCGAAACCGGGCCGCGGAATATGCTTGAATTTTGTCATCATCCGCCGGCTGGTAACGGGACATATTTAAGATCACAATAACGGCCCTCGCCGCGCTGTGTAAAACCGATGGATTCTAGGCGAATATCCGCCAGAATTGGCCTATTTGAGCCGGAATCGCCGCTTTTCTGCGGCGGGCTGACGCAGCAAGCGGGCCGCGCGCCGCTGCGTTGCGGCATCGGTCGAGAGAATCACACCAGCACCGCCGCGATGAACAAGAGCGTAACCGCAAGCCCGATCCAGCGGCTCACCCGGTCGGTGAGCGCGAAGAGCACCGGGTCCTGGTTGACCTGTCCGCGATGGGCCAGCAGCACGATACGGCTGACCCAGTAGAGCAGCACGAACCCGATCCCCCAGAGAAACTCCGGCGCGGCATATTGCGCCCGGACCTCGTTGGAATCGATGTAGAGCGCCAGCACCAGCACCGCGAGAAATCCCGCCGATGTGGCGATCATCGCCACCACTGGGCGGTCCTCGGTCTGGTAGGCGCGCCCCTCGGCCTGCTTGCGCGCGGCGGCGCCTTCCAGATCGACCAGTTCGGCCAGCCGCTTGACCGCGCCGAGCGACAGGAACAGGAAGATCGAGAAGCTGAGCAGCCACATCGACGGCATGATCGCCGTTGCCGCCGCCCCGGCGATGATCCGCAGCGTATAGAGCGCCGAGAGCACGATGATATCGGCGCCGAGCGTGCCCTTGAGCCGCAGCGAATAGGCGGTGGTGGTGATGGCATAGAGCAGCATGACGCCCAACAGCGCCGGCCCGCCGACGGCCGCGAGCGCGAAGCCTGCGGCCAGCAATAGCGGCACCGCCCTGCTTCCGAAGGCGAGCGGCAGGCGGCCCGAGGCGAAGGGGCGCTCGCGCTTGGTCCGGTGGCGGCGGTCGGCGGGCAGGTCGATCAGGTCGTTGAGCAGGTAGACCGCCGAGGCGATCAGACCGAAGCCGACGAAGGCCAGCAGGCTCTGGCCGAAGGTCGCCAGGTCGAAGCGCTGGCTCAGGATCATCGGCAGGAAGACGAGCAGGTTTTTCACCCATTGATGCGGGCGCATGGCGCGCAGCGCTTCGGCGAAGGCGGGCAGGCGCGGCCGGGTGGGCCGCGCCAATGTGGCCACGCGCCCGCCCGGTGCGGCCTCGACCGCATCGAAACAGCCAAGCTGCGCCGCCACCAGGCGGGCAAGCTCCGGATCGTCGGCGCGCAGCACCACGCGCTGGCCGCCGGCCTGAGCGGCGCGGGCAGCGTCCAGCACCGCGTCGTCATAGGGCAGGTGGGCGATGTCGAGCGCATCGGCGGCGATCCGGCGTGCCGGGTGGCCCGGCAATACCGCGCGCCAATCCTCGCGCAGCGCGCACCATAGCCGCTCGCCCGACAGGTTGCCGCGCAGCAAATCGGCGTCAAGGTCGAACCGGGCGGAGGATATGTCGGGTGAGGTTGCGGGCGTGGTCACGTCGGCTCCTTGCTGGCCTTGGTCTGGCGTTTCGTCGCACGTTGCCTGTCCCGTGCCGGGATGACAATGGTTTTAACAGCCTATCCCCTTGTTTTCATGGACAGCGTGTGCTCTGCGGGCTACCCATGTTGCACTGGACTATGGGGATTGCGCCGTGAACACGTATGCTTTGACGATGATCGCCGGGCTGATCCTGCCGCTCGCGGCGGCTGCGCAGGATGGGGCTGCGTCGCGCGGCGAGGGAACCGCCCCCGCTGTGGCGGCTTCCGTGGCAACGCCAGAGCAAACGGATCAGGGCCAGAGCAACGAGTCGCTGGTCGCGCCGGTGCAGACCGAGTCACAAACCGGGCCGGGAACCGAACGGTCAGGGGCGGTGACCGTCCCCGCCGCTGAGTCGGCGCAAGAAGACGCTGATTTGGCGGCGCCAGCGGATGCGGCCGCGCCCGATGCCGAAGAGAGCGAAGAGGTGACGGCAGAGGCAGATCCGACGCCAGAGGCGTCCACGCCGGTTGCGCCCGCGCCCGATGCCGAAGAGGGCACCGAGGTCGCGGCAGAGGCCGACCCCACGCCGGATGCGCCGCAAGAGCTTGCCGAAGCCGCACCAGAGCCTGTGCCCGATCCCGATATTTCCGCCTGCCTGTCAACGGCTGGCCCGGCCAGCGCCGGGGTGCCCGCAGGCGCGGCCGATGCGGCTGCCCGGCGCGCGGCGCTAGCGGCGGCGGCCGAGGTCTGCACGGCGGCGGCCGAAGCCGACGATGCCCCGGCAGAGGTGTTGTTCCTCGCCGCCGAAATCGCGCAGGGCCAGCGCGATCTCGCCCGCGCCTTCGAGCTGTTGGAGCGCGCGGCGGCGGCGGGCTTCGGCCCGGCCGAAACCCGGCTTGGCGACTATTATCTCTTCGGCCTCGCTCCCGGTGGCGAAGATGCCGACGCGGCGATTTCCCATTACGAGGCGGCAGTGGCGCTGGACGATGCGCCGGGCAAGACCACGCTGGCGCTGATGCACCGCGTCGGCAAGGGCGTGCCGCGCGATCCGGTGCGGATGGTCGCACTGCTCGATGAAGCGGCGCAGGCGGGCTACCATTTCGCGCAATACCGGCTGGCGCAAACCTACCTGACCGGCGAGGGCATTCCGGGGCGGCGCGATGCAACGCTTGGCATTCCTGACCCGGCCCGCGCCGCCGACCTCTATACCGACGCCGCCGAGGCCGGAAACATCACCGCGGCGCTCGAACTGGCTGCACTCTATGCCGATCCCGCGTCGGGGCTGGCCGAAAACCCGGCCGAACAGGCGCGGCTGACGCTGATGGCCTCGCGCGCCGGGCTGCCCGACGCCACCGCCGCCATGGCGGTGCTCTACGAGACCGGGCGCGGCGTCGAGAAAAATCCCGACGTGGCGGCGCTGCTCTACGTCAAGGCGCTCGAAACCGGCAAGGTCGGCTTTGACGCGATGCGCCAGGGCGCGCCGGGTCCGTGGGATTTCGAAACCGCCGTGGCGTTCCAGAAGATCCTGCAGGAGCGGGGGCTTTACAATGGCGCGCTCGATGGCGTGATCGGGCCGGGCTCCGCCGCCGGGGCGCGGGCGCTCGCGGGCAACTGAGCCAAGGCGGCGCGCAGGCGCCGGGCGCAGCCGTGCCCGGCCGCCGAAGGCCGGGAAATTCCGGGCTGGGGCATTGGACTCTGCGCATGTTAGGGCTATCGTCCAGATATTGCAGCAGGATTCCCGCCTCTGGCGGGAGATCGAGGGAGTGATGACTCACAAGGCGGCTTCATTCAGCGCGCGGCTCGAACGGCTTCTGGCGCAGATCTACCCCGAGCTTGATACCGGCATCCTGTCGAGCAAGGTGATTGACGCGTTCTGGCCCGAGGCCAGCCATCGCCGCATCCGCCCCCGCAAGCCCGGCAATACCATGTGGTCGCAACGCGACGCGGTGCTGATCACCTATGGCGACACCATCACCGACGGCGCCCACAAGCCGCTGGAGCTGTTGCACGATTTTCTCGTCACCCACTTCGACGGCGTGGTGAACGGGGTCCACATCCTGCCGTTCTTTCCCTTCACCTCCGACGATGGCTTCGCCGTTACCGACTACCGCAAGGTCAACCCGAGCCTGGGTGACTGGAGCGATATCAGCCGGATCGGACGCGCGTTTCACCTGATGTCGGACCTTGTGCTCAACCATGTCTCGTCGCAAAGCCCGTGGTTCAACGCCTTCCGCCAGGGCCACGCGCCCTATGACGCCTTCTTCGTCACCGCCGACCCGGAGGACGATCTGTCGAAGGTGGTTCGACCGCGCACCACGCCGCTGTTGCAGCCGGTGGATACCGCCAGCGGGGTGCAGAATGTCTGGTGCACCTTCAGCCACGATCAGGTCGATCTGAACTTCGCCAACCCCGAGGTGCTGCTGGAGATGCTGCGCATTATCCGGATGCATATCGACGCCGGGGTGCGGATCATTCGGCTCGATGCCGTCGCCTTCGTCTGGAAGCAGGTCGGCACCTCCTGCATTCACCTGCCGCAGACGCACGCAATTGTAAAATTGCTACGTCTGCTGGCCGATTTCGCCACCGAAAGCGTGGTTCTCTTGACTGAAACGAACGTTCCCAAGGCCGAGAACCTGTCCTATTTCGGCCACCGCGACGAAGCGCATTCGGTCTACAATTTTCCGCTGCCGCCGCTGGTGCTGCACGCCATGCTCTCGGGCTCGGCGTCCTACCTGCTGAAGTGGCAGCGCGCCATGCCGCCCGCGCCGCTGGGCTGCGCCTATCTCAACTTCACCGCCTCGCATGACGGCATCGGGATGCGCCCGGCCGAGGGGCTGTTGCCCGAAGGCGAGATTGCGCGGATGATCGACACCGTGAAAGCGGGCGGCGGTCTGGCTTCGATGCGCGCCCTGCCGGGGGGCGGCGAAGCGGTCTACGAGCTCAACACCTCCTATTTCGACGCGATGACACATACCTTCGCCGGTGCCGACGACCATAAACAGGATCGCTTCCTGTGCTCGCAAACCATCGTCATGTCGCTCGAAGGCATCCCGGCCTTCTACATTCACTCGATGCTGGCCACCCCGAACGATCTCGATGCGGTCGAGCGGCGCGGGATCAACCGGGCGATCAACCGCCACCGCTGGGACTACCCGAGTTTGCGCGACCGTCTGGCCGATCCGGCGTCGGACCAGGCGCAGGTGCTGCACGCGCTGTCGGAACGGCTGCGCTTGCGCGCCCGCCAGCCCGCCTTTCACCCCAACGCCACCCAGTTCACCCTTGCTCTCGACGACCGGATCTTCGGCATCTGGCGCCAGTCGCTCGACCGGACCCAGTCGATCTTTGCGCTGCACAACGTCTCGGCCGATACCGTGACCTTGCCGACCACGGCGCTCAACCTGATCGAAGACGAGGCCTGGGCCGATCTGATCACCGGCGAACCGGTGCGCCCCGGTGAGGGCGAGGTGGTGCTGGCGCCCTACCAGTGCCGCTGGATTGCGAATTTCGAATGACCGGCAGGCCAGCAGGCCGCATGCCCGTTCCGGCGTGAGGTCCGCTTAATTGGCGCGCAATCTTTAAGCGCCGCGCCGGACTGCCTATCTGACACGCAGACCGCCCCGCGCCCGTGGGGCAGCCAAGGTGAGGTTCATGCCCGTCATTTTCACCCATGCGATGATCGTGATCGGCCTGCTTCTGGCCGGGTCGGCGATCATCTGGGTGCTGCAACAGCGCCGCAGCCCGCAATCGGCGCTGGCCTGGATCCTGTTCATCGTCACCGTGCCCTATCTCGGGGTGCCGCTGTTCTTCACCCTCGGGGTGCGCAAGCGCGGCGCCCGCTACGAGCCGATCACCTTCGCCCCCAGCCCGGCCTCCGCGCCGCTCCACCGGCTCGACAACAAGTTTCGCCGCTTCGATCTGCCGCCCGCGAGCCACGGCAACCGGCTGACGCTTGACGCCGACGCCGCCGACGCCCGCGCCTCGCTCGAGCGGCTCGTCACCGGCGCCCGGACCCATATCGAGGTCGTGCTCTACCGCCTCGATCCCGATCCGTGGTCCAACGCCTTCGTCGGCTGGCTGACCGAGGCGGTGCGGCGCGGTGTCGAGGTGCGGGTGATCCTCGACCAGATCGGCACATGGCGCCGCCCGCGCAAGGCGCTCAGGGCGTTCACCGAGGCCGGCGGGCAGCTCCAGATCTTCTCGCCGGTCCCGAAGCTGGCGGCCACCGGGCGGCTGAACCTGCGCAATCACCGCAAGATGCTGATCGCCGATGGCGCCCGGCTCTGGACCGGCGGGCGCAATGTTGGCGCGCCCTATCTCGGCCCGCCCGACGATCCGGCCACCTGGCGCGACATGAGCCTGACCGTCGAAGGCCCGGTGGTGGCGCGCTACCGCGAGGTGTTCGAGGCCGACTGGGCGAAGGAAACCACCACCGCGCCGCGGCCGGTCGACATCCCGGCGCTGGGTTCGGGCGAAGCGACGCTCCAGATCCTGCCGTCCGGCCCCGATTTCGACCACGACGCGCTGCATGACGTTCTGGTCCACCAGATTCACACTGCAACCGAACGGGTCTGGATCGCCACGCCCTATTTCCTGCCGACCGATCTGCTCCTGCACGCGCTCGCCACCGCCGCCCGGCTGGGCTGCGACGTGCGGATCATGGTGCCCGAGCACTCCAACCAGAAAGTGACCGATTTCGCCCGGGGCGCCTATCTGCGCCATCTCGAAGAGGCCGGCTGCACGGTGTTGCGCTTCGGCCCCCGGATGCTGCACGCCAAGGCCTGGGTGATCGACGACATGGCCATCATCGGCTCGGCCAATTTCGATATCCGCTCGATGCTGCTCAATTTCGAGACCGCGCTGGCGCTCTACGATCCGGCCAGCGTCGAGTCCGTGGCGTCCTGGTTCGACGCGCAGGAGGCCGCCTGCGCGACCGGCACCAGGCCGGTGCGCCTGCCGCGCCGTCTTGCCGAAGCCGTCTTCCGCCTCGGTGCGCCGTTGCTTTAGGGACGCCCCAGATACGCCGGGATCGCGGCGGCAACCTCGCTGATCGCCGTGCTCACCGCCGTGCTCACCGCATCGCCGGTGCAAAAGGCCTCGCCCTCGATTGCCCAGATCTCGACCATGGGCGGCAGCGTGCCCAGCACCCGCGCCAGCGCCACCGCTTCGGCCACGCCGATGCCATGGCTTGAAACCGAGCGCAGCCAGCCGGGCAGGGCGCCCGCCATCGCATCCAGCCGGTGCACGGTGCCGACCGGCGCGCCCGATGCACAGGCATCCACGATCAGCACCCGCTCGCGCCCCTCCATCAGCGTCACGATATCGGCCGCCGCGCCATGGCATTCAGACACGTCGAACCCGTCGCCGCCCGCCAGCGCCCGCGCCACCAGCCGGCCGGCGGCGTCGTCGCCCACGAAGTCGTTGCCGACACCGATCACCAAGGGTTTCACGCCCGGCTCCCTTTTTTCTTGGGGAAAATACTCCACGGGGGTCCGGGGGTGTGAAACCCCCGGTCCCTCCGCAATCGTCTAGCCACGATCAATCGTCAGATCGAGGAAGTGGGTGGCGCAGGAGATGCAGGGATCGTAGTTGCGAATGGTCTGTTCGCAGAGCCACTGGATCTCGTCATCCGGCCTGTCGAGCACATCGGCGATGAAGCTTTCGAGGTCTTCCTCGATCGAGGGCTGGTTCTGCGCCGTCGGCGGCACGATCTGCGCCTTGGCGATCGAGCCGTCATCCTTCAGCGTATACTGGTGGAACAGCATCCCGCGCGGCGCTTCGGACGCGCCCATGCCGGTGCCCGCCCTGGGCTCGATCTCGACATAGGCCGGGTCGAACTCCTCGTAGGTCTCGATCAGCCGGATCGCTTCCTCGACGGCGTAGAGGCTCTCGACCGCCCGCACCACGATCGAGCGGTAGGGGTTCTTCACCTCGCGGCCCAGCCCGGCGCGCACCGCCGCCGCCTTCGCCCGCTCGGAGAGCTTGTCATAGGCGAGGTTGTAGCGCGGCAGTGGCCCGGTGAGATAGGCGCCGCCCGCCTTGGTTCGGCCCTGAAGCGCGTTGGACTGCTTGACGTGGTGCTCGTCGAAATGGTCGTTGAACGCGGTTGACGGAATGTCGAGTCCGCGGTTCGAGATCAGCCGGGTGCCTTCATACATCGGGTAAAGCCCGTTCGGCTCCTCGATGCAGACCATGTGGTAATCGCGCTCCTTGTCGGGGTAGGGCAGCGAGGCGGTGAAATCGACGAAGGCCTCGGCCATGTCGAGCGCGCGCTTGAGGTTTTCCTGCACCTCGCGCAGCTTCGCCTTCGGCGGCGCTTTCCACCAGCCGCCCACCTTGACGTTGATCGGGTGAATCTCGCGCCCGCCCACCGCCGACACGATCGAGTTGCCGATCTTCTTGTAGTCGAGCGCCAGTTTCACCACGTCGGCATGGCCGTCATTGGCCATGTCGATGGCGCTGGCATAGCCCAGGAAGTCGGGCGCATGAAGCATCGCGGCATGCAGCACGTGGCTTTCGATCCACTCGCCGCAATAGAGCAGCCGGCGCAGATCCTTCATCGGTTGCGTCACCTCGACGCCGAGCGCCATCTCCATCGCCTGCACCGAAGACATCTGGTAGGCCACCGGGCAGATGCCGCAGATGCGGGCGGTGATGTCGGGGGCCTCGGAATGGTCGCGGCCTTGCAGGAACGCTTCGAAAAAGCGGGGGGGTTCGAAAATCCGGAACTCGGTGCCGGTGATCTTGCCATCGCGCACCACCACCTTGAACGCCCCTTCGCCTTCGACGCGGGCGAGCATGTCGACCTTGATCGTCTTGTCACGCTTGCTCAGATCATTCATGGGCTTTTGCCTCCTCGCGGAACGCGGGCGCGTTGGTGTTGTAGGTGGAGAACATCCTGTGGATGTTGCGCTGGCTGGCGCCGTTCTCGGCCAGTCGTGCCGCCAGCGATGCGGTGTTGGGCGTTTCCTTCGGGCCGAAGCAGCCGTAGCAACCGCGCGCGTAGCCGGGGCAGAGCGCGCCGCAGCCGGCATGGGTCACCGGGCCGAGGCAGGGCAGCCCCCTGGTCACCATCACGCAGACATGGCCGGCCATCTTGCACTCGACACAGGTCGAATGACCCGGCATCTGCGGGGCGCGGCCCGCCAGCGTTGCGGCGATCAGCTCGATCAGGTGGGTCTTCGAGATCGGGCAGCCGCGCAACTCGGCATCCACCGTCACGTGGTCGGAGATCGGCGTTGCCGTGTCCAGCGTGTCGATGAATTCGGGGTGGGCATAGACCGCGTCGATGAAATCTTTCGTGCTGGCGCCGTTCTTCAGCGCCTGGATGCCGCCTGAGGTGGCGCAGGCGCCCAGCGTGATCAGCGTGGTGCTGCGCGCGCGCACATCCTTGATCAGTTCCGCCTCGTGCGGTGTGGTCACGCTGCCCTCGACGAAGGCGATGTCGTAGCGCCCGCCATCGTCGTCCTTGCGGGTCGCTTCGGGGAAATAGGCGATGTCGATCGCACCGGCGACGGCGAGCAACTCGTCTTCGCAATCGAGCAGCGAAAGCTGGCAGCCGTCGCAGGACGAAAACTTCCAGACGCCGAGCCTTGGTTTCCTGGTCATCCTACAGCTCCTTCACCGCCATCAGCGGTTTGATGAATTGCCAGTCGAAGACCGGGCCGTCCTTGCAGACGAAGACCGGGCCAAGCTGGCAATGGCCACACAGGCCGATGCCGCATTGCATGTTGCGTTCCATCGACAGGTAGATATCGGTCGGGGCCACGCCCATCTCGACCAGCCCCTTCGCGCCGAAGCGCATCATGATCTCGGGGCCGCAGACGAAGGCGGTGGTGTTGGCGGGATCGAAGTCCGCCGCCCGGAGCAGCCCGGTGACCACGCCGACATGGCCGTGCCAGCCGGCATTGCCGCGGTCGACCGTTACCTCGACGCCGAAATCGAGCCGCGAGCGCCACTGGCCCAGCTCTTCGGGAAACAGGATTTCCTCGGGCGATCGCGCGCCGTAGAGCAGGGTGACCTTGCCGTAGGCATCGCGGTTTTCGACCAGCTCGTAGAGGATCGGCCGCACCGGGGCGAGGCCGAGGCCGCCTGCCACGACCACCACATCGCGCCCGCGCGCCTGCTCGACCGGCCAGGGCGCGCCGTAGGGGCCGCGCAGCCCGATGACCGCGCCCTTGCGCAGCCCGCAGAGCGCATGGCTCACCGGGCCGACATCGCGGATGGTGTGGATGATCTTCGAATTGTCCGAGACCGGCCCGGAGATCGAGATCGGCACCTCGCCGACGCCGAAGACCGAGAGCATGTTGAACTGGCCGGGCGCGAAGCCCGCCCAGTCGTCGACTTCCATCTCGAAGGTGATGACATCGTCGAGGTCATGAATACGCCGGGTGACGCGCGCCAGCACGGGCACCATCGGGTCGGTATGCGGGTCAGGAGCGTGCACGGTAAAGATCCAGCATCTGCACCCGCGTATCGTGGAGCCGCTCCACGATCACGGGCATGAATTGTTTCATCACAGCGTAGCCAAGTGCCGGGTCGGCATCGCACTTGCCACGCAGGCAGGTCGCATCGAAGGCCACGGCGCGGATATCGGTCCGCGCGCGGGCGTCGAAAGTCCAGGTATAGGGCGGCACGAGCCAGCTCAGCCCGATCACCCCGCCCACGGTCTCGGTCATGAAGGTTTGCGGACCACGCCCCGGTGTGTCGAGTTCCATCGACACCAGACCCTCGCGGATCATGAAGATATCGTCGGCGTCGTCACCCTCGTGAAACAGGTAGTCCCCGGCCTTGTAGACCACGTTCTTGCCGCAGCCGGCGACGGCGTCGATGAAGTCGTCCGGCATCCCCTTGAAGCGCGGATGGCCGCGCAGGAGATCTCCAAGTCCATGAATGGCCATCTCAGCCTCCCTGCTTGCGGATTGCTTCGGCTTCCTCGGTGATGTCGATCCCCACCGGGCACCAGGTGATGCAGCGGCCGCAGCCGACGCAGCCCAACTCGTCGAACTGGTCGACCCAGGTGGCGAGCTTGTGCGTCATCCATTGCCGGTACCGTGCCTTGCCGCCCTTGCGCACCGCGCCGCCATGGACATGGCTGAAATCCATGGTGAAGCACGAGCCCCAGGTGTTGACCCGTTCGGTCTCGGGGCCGTCCAGCGAGGTCACCTCGTCGACCGATGTGCAGAAGCAGGTCGGGCAGACGAGGGTGCAGTTGGCGCAGTTGAGGCAGCGTTGGGCCACCTCCGACCAGCGCGGGTGGTCCGGGCGGTCCTTGAGGATCGCGGGCAGGCCGTCGGTGTCGATCCCGCGTTTCTGATCGCGGGCGTTGTCGATCCCGGCCTCGGCTTCGGCGGCGTCGCCACTGGTCGCCGGGGCGGAGGGCAGGGCGGCCAGTTTCTCGGCGCCCGCCTCGGTGCCGGATTCGGCCAGGAAGCGCCCGCCCGCAAGCTCGGTCAGGGCGATGTCATAGCCCGTCTTCGCCTTCGGTCCGGTGTTCATCGACACACAGAAGCAGGTATCGGCGGCACGGGTGCAGTTCACCGCGACGATGAACAGGTTGGCCCGCCGGGCGGCGTAATGCGGATCCTTGTAGGGGCCTTCGGTCAACACCTTGTCCTGCACCGCGATGGCGGCAAGGTCGCAAGCCCGCGCGCCGATGAAGGCGCGCTTGGTGGTGTCGAGCGGTTCGGCATGGATCTGGGTGCTGTCGCCGCTGCCGCTGGTGCGCCAGAGCGTCTGGTGCGGCGGGTGCAGGATGCGCTTCCAGCTCGACGGGCCGAGGGTGGCGCCGAAATAGGCCTCGCCCTCCTGCGTGAGCCGGTATGAGCCGCCGGATTGGGCGTCGACCCAGCCTTTCGGCAGGTCGCCGGTGCCGCCGATCTGCTCATACAGGATCGTTCCGTCGCGCTTCACCGGCCCGAGCACCTCGCGGCCTTCTGCGGCGAGCGCGGCAATGAGCGCGTCGAGCGCGCCCGCATCAATGACAACGGGCCCCGCCTTGCCAGCGGCCCCGCTCATGACGTTTCACAGATCATGTCTGCCTCCTGCCCCCTGGGCGTATCGATTCCTGACGCGCGTAAAGATTCGAGGGGAATTGAGCATGGATGGAAACCGGGCGCGATGATCCTAATCAATTCAAAAGGCTGAATATTTTGGAGAGAGGGTGAGAGAAACAGTCAGGCATTCGCGCCCGACCGGAACCATCCGCGCCCTCGCGCGTTGTTATATCAATAGACAACCTGTCAGAGGAAAGGAGACCAACGATGAATTGGGATCAGATCAAAGGCAACTGGAAAGAGATCAAGGGCAAGGCCCGCGAACAATGGGGCGAACTCACCGACGACGAGCTCGACAAGGCCGCCGGCGAACGCGAACAGCTGGCGGGAATCATCCAGCAGAAATACGGCAAGTCGAAAGAAGCCGCCGAGAAAGAGGTGGATCGCTGGTTCGACAAGGTGTGAGGGCTTCGGCGCTGTCCACTCACGGACGCCGCCCGCCCCCGCCGCAAGGCCGGGGGCGGGTTATTGTTTGGGGGGTGTGGGATCGCAGGCCGGATGGGACCCACCGTTATCGGCTGCCCCCCAGATGGCGGTATGCGGGGATTGGTGGATGGTGCTCATTTAGCTTTACTATTGCGTCGAGAAAATGAACCCCGCCGCCGTCTCGGTCCAAATTCCTTCTTTGAACGATAGGCTGTGCTTCTTGTCTTCCAGTTCCAATACAGAATAGGTTTTTGGCTCGCCATCCAGATAGGCGCCACCGAAAACCAATCGTCCGGTCCCCCCGTTTACCTTGAAGATAACACCTTGGAATTCGTCCGGCGCAATCATGAAATTAATATCCGACATTTCGCTCCTGAATGCAGAAAATGTTCCTGATGGCATCAATCGAACGAGGTGCTCGTTCTCTCCTTGCCGCTGCATTTCAACAAACCAGGGTGCTCCCGTTTCCGGTGTTGACGAAGAAAGCGCCAACTCGCCTTCAATCTCTATCTTGTAGCTGTCCGAACCGATTTCGGTTTCTATGTCGGCGTCAGGAAAATACTTGGAGAACACGCCTTCGATCGCAGCGATCGTAGCGCGTTTTTCGTCGTCGATTTCGGACATGCCTTCGCCGATTTCGGCCTCGAATTCCAGATAGACCGTGTCACCAGAGGCAGCCGATATCATCTGGTCAGCGGAAATCTCGACCTTCAATTCCTCCGCTTGGCACCCCAATAACAGACCCATGCCAAGTGTTAGAGCGACAACTCTTTTCATGTTCGGTCTCCTCGTGACAGTTCGGTTCGCAGATGAGCTTACCGGCCCTCAAACATCCAGCTCCACCACGAACCGCGCGTTCTCCTGGATATACTCGAACCGCAATTCCGGCTTTTTGCCCATCAGCCGTTCCACCAGGTCGCTGGTCTCGCCCGGTTCGTCCTCGTCGATCGTCACCCGGATCAGCTTGCGCGAGGTCGGGTCCATCGTGGTTTCTTTCAGGTCCTTGGCGTCCATCTCGCCAAGGCCCTTGAAGCGCTGCACGTCGATCTTGCCCTTGCCGCCCAGGCCCTTCTCCAGCCACGCCTCCTTCTCGGCGTCGTCGGCGACGTAGACGCGCTTGGCGCCCTGGGTGAGCCGGTAGAGCGGCGGGCAGGCCAGATACAGATGGCCCTGGTCGATCAGCGGCCGCATCTGGGTGAAGAAAAACGTCATCAGCAGCGCCGCGATATGGGCGCCGTCGACATCGGCGTCGGTCATGATGATGATCTTGTCGTAGCGCAGATCGTCGACGCGGAACCTGGTGCCCATGCCGACCCCGAGCGCTTGGCACAGATCGTTGATCTCGGCATTGGTGCCCAGCTTGGCGCTGGCGGCGCCGAGCACGTTGAGGATCTTGCCCTTGAGCGGCAACAGCGCCTGGGTCTTGCGGTTGCGCCCCATCTTGGCCGAGCCGCCCGCCGAGTCGCCCTCGACGATGAACAGCTCGGTGCCCGCCCGGTTGGTGGCCGAACAATCCACCAGCTTGCCCGGCAGGCGCAGCTTTTTCGTCGCGGTCTTGCGCTGGGTTTCCTTTTCCTGGCGCCGCCGCAGCCGCTCCTCGGAGCGCAGCACCAGAAAGTCGAGGATCGCGCCCGCGCTCTTGGTATCGCCGGCGAGCCAGTTGTCGAAATGGTCGCGCACCGCGCCCTCCACCATCTTCGCCGCCGATTCGGAACTCAGCCGGTCCTTGGTCTGGCCGACGAAAGCCGGATCGGCGATGAAGGTGCTGACCAGCGCGCAGCCGCCCGCGATCAGGTCTTCGCGGGTGATCTGCGCCGCCTTCTTGTTGCCCACCAGCTCGCCGTAGGCCTTGATCCCCTTCAGGATCGCCGCCCAGAACCCGGCCACATGGGTGCCGCCCTCGGGCGTGGGCACGGTGTTGCAATAGGACTGGATGAAGCCGTCGCGGGCCGGGGTCCAGTTGATCGCCCATTCGACATAGCCGGGCTCATTGAACTTCTCGCGGAACTCGACCTTGCCGTGAAAGCCACCATCGGAATAGGTCGAGGCGCCGCCAAGGGTTTCCTTGAGATAATCCGACAGCCCGCCGGGGAAGTGGAAGCTGGCCTCGACCGGGGTCTCGCCATCGTCGATCTCGCTTTTCCAGCGGATCTCGACGCCGGAAAACAGGTAGGCCTTGGAGCGCGCGAGCGTGAACAACCGCTTGGGCTTGAACTTGTGCGAACCGAAGATCTGCGGATCGGCGTGGAAGGTCACCACCGTGCCGCGCCGGTTGGGCGCGGCGCCCACTTTCTCCACCGGCCCGAGCGGAAGCCCGCGCGAAAACCGCTGCTCATACAGCTCCTTGTTCATGGCGACCTGCACCACGAGGCTGTCGGACAGCGCGTTGACCACCGATGAGCCCACCCCGTGCAGACCGCCCGAGGTCTGGTAGGCCTTGCCGGAAAACTTGCCGCCGGCATGCAACGTGCACAGGATCACCTCCAGCGCCGACTTGCCGGGAAACTTCGGGTGCGGGTCGACCGGGATGCCGCGCCCGTTGTCGGTGACGCTCACCGAGTGGTCGGCGTGCAGCACCACCTCGATCCGGTTGGCATGGCCGGCCACGGCTTCGTCCATCGAGTTGTCGAGGATCTCGGCCACCATGTGGTGCAGCGCGCGTTCGTCGGTGCCGCCGATATACATGCCGGGGCGCTGGCGGACCGGTTCCAGCCCCTCCAGCACCTCGATGGACGACGCGTCATAGATGTCGGCATTCCCGCTGAGGAGATCGTTGGCCATGCTCTGGAAGTCCTGCTCTTGTTTGTCCGGCATTAGATCATCCGGGCGCAGCCGGGGCAACATGTTGTGTCTGGCTCCTGCCCGATGCGAGGCGCATAGTGACAAAAAAGGAGGACAAGATGCGCATTCTCTTCACCGGTGGCAGTGGCAAGGCGGGGCGCGAAGTGCTGCCCTACCTGGTGGCGCAGGGGCATCGGGTGATGAACGTCGACCTCGTGGCGTTCGATCACCCCGGCGTCGACAACCTGATCGCCGATATCACGGATTCGGGACAGATGTTCAACGCGATGAGCATGTATGCCGATTTCGACGAGCTCGAGCCCGGCACCGGCGTGCCCGCCTTCGACGCGGTGGTGCATTTCGCCGCGATCCCGCGCATCCTGATCGCGCCCGACAACGAGACCTTCCGGGTCAACACCATGGGCACCTACAACGTGCTCGAGGCGGCGCTGAAAATGGGCGTGCGCAAGGTCATCGTCGCCAGTTCCGAAACCACCTACGGCATCGCCTTCGCCGATGGCGAAAAGAAGCCCGACCACCTGCCGGTCGACGAAGACCACCCGACCGTGCCGCATGACAGCTACGGCATGTCGAAAGTGGTCAACGAGGCCACCGCGCGCAGCTTCCAGGCCCGGTTCGGCGCCGATATCTATGCGCTCAGGATCAACAACGTGATGGCGCCGGAGCAATACCAACAGGACTGGCCGGACTATTTCCGCGATCCCGACCAGCGCCGGCGCAACGTCTTTTCCTATATCGACGCGCGCGATCTCGGACAGGTCGTCGATCTGTGTCTGAAAAAGGACGGGCTCGGCTACCAGGTGTTCAACGTCGCCAACGACGCGATGAGCGTGAATCTGTCGGTCGACGAGGTGGTGAAGCGCTACTACGCCGACGTTCCGCTGAAGCGCCCCTTCGAACCCGGCGAAAGCCCCTATTCCAACCTCAAGATCAAGCAGGTGCTGGGCTTCAGGGAACAGCACCCCTGGACGAAATACGTAACACCCTGACGGCACGGCCGGGGGGCGCTGCCCCCCGGACCCCCCGAGGTATTTCGGGACCAAAGAAGCGGCGCCAGATGGCTTTGGTTCAGGTGAACACTTCGTCCCCGTAGCCCACACCCGCCAGATACAGCCCGTCCGGCGGGCTTACCGGGCCGCAGGCGGCGCGGTCGCGGGCCTCCAGCGCCGTGGTCACGTCGTCCGGGCTCCAGGCCCCGGCGCCGACGCGCTCCAGCGTGCCGACGAAGCTGCGCACCTGGTTGTGCAGGAAGCTGCGGGCGCGGACGTGGAAGCGGTATTCCATGCCGCCGGGGTAGGGGGCCTGTTCGACGTCGAGTGCGTCGAGGGTCTTGACCGGGCTCGCGGCCTGGCAGCCGACCGAGCGGAAGGTGGTGAAGTCGTGGTGGCCGATCAGCCGGTCGGCCGCCGCCAGCATCGCGCCCGCATCGAGCAGATGTGGCACCCGCCACGCCCGCCCCCGGTCATGCACCAGCGGCGCGCGGCGGCTGATCAGCCGAAACAGGTAGCGCCGTTCCAGCGCCGAGAACCGGGCGTGAAAGTCGTCCGACACCGCCGCGCAGGCGACCACCGCCACCGGCGCCGGTTTGAGGTGATAGTTCACCGCCTCCATCAGCCGGAACGGCTCCCAGGTCTTGCCCATATCGCAATGGGCCACCTGGCCGAGCGCGTGGACCCCGGCATCGGTCCGCCCGGCGGCGGCGATCAGCGGCAGGTCCGGCTCCAGCCTGGACAGCGCGGCCTCGACCGCGCCCTGCACCGAGGGGTGATCGACCTGCCGCTGCCAGCCGGCAAACGGGCCACCATCATATTCGATCTTGAGCGCATAGCGGGGCATGGGCGGGGGGATAGCGCGCCGCGCGGGTTGCGGCAAGCGCCCGTTGCGCCGGGCAGCAAGGTGCTCCATCCTGACCGGCCTGCCGATAAAGCTCGCTGGAACGCGGCGCCGCAACCCCCTACATAGGAGTGGAACGACGAGGAGAGATGGCATTGGGGCTCAGTGACTTGGCCGACGGGATCGTGCGGCAGGTGGAGGCTGTCGGCGACGGGGTTCAGGAGGCCCTGTTCGAGCCGGTGGTGCGGCTCGGGGTGACCGGGCTCAGCCGCGCGGGCAAGACCGTGTTCATCACCTCGCTGGTGGCCAACCTGCTCGACCGGGCGCGCATGGCCCAGCTCGTGCCCGCCGCCGAGGGGCGGATATTGACCGCCTTCCTCCAGCCCCAGCCCGACGATACCGTGCCGCGCTTCGATTACGAGGCGCACCTGGCCGCGATGACCGGGCCGGGCGCGCATTGGCCCGAGGGCACGCGGGCGGTGTCGCAATTGCGGCTGAGCTTCCGGGTCAAGCCCGGTGGTCTGCTGTCGGGGCTGCGCCAGCCGCGCACCGTGCATCTCGATATCGTCGACTATCCCGGCGAATGGCTGCTCGACCTGGAGTTGATGGATCTCGACTACGACGCCTGGTCGCGCGACGTGCTGGCCCGGATCGCCGCCCGGCCGATGGCGGCCGATTTCCTCGCCGCCGCCGACCGCGCCGACGGCGCCGCCGATTTTGCCGAGCCGCAGGCCAAGGCGCTGGCCACCGGCTTCACCGCCTACCTGCAGTCCGCCCGCGATGCCGGTTATTCCGATTGCACGCCGGGGCGGTTCTTGTTGCCGGGCGAGATGGCGGGCAGCCCGGCGCTTACTTTCGCACCGCTGCCCAAGCCCGACACCGCCGCGCGCAAGAGCCTCTGGCGCGAGATGGAGCGGCGCTTCGAAGCCTACAAGGCCAAGGTGGTCAAACCCTTCTTCAACCAGCATTTCCGCCGGGTCGACCGGCAGGTGGTGCTGGTCGACGTGCTCGGCGCGATCAATGCCGGCCCGGCCCAGTTCGACGATCTGCGCCGGGCGATGGCCGAGATTCTCGCTGCCTTCAATCCCGGCCGGAACGCGTTTCTCAAGCACCTGTTCGGCATCCACCGGGTCGAGCGGATCCTGTTTGCCGCCACCAAGGCCGACCATCTGCACCACAGCCAGCACCCGCAACTGACCGCGATCATGGCAGCGATGATGCGCGAGGCGCGCGACCGGGCCGATTTTGCCGGGGCCGCGACGGCCGCGATGTCGATCGCGGCGCTGCGCACCACCACCGAAGACAGTATCGACCATGCCGGGCGCAAGCTCGACTGCGTGCGCGGCACCTTGCAGGACACCGGCAAATCCGCCGCCTTCTACCCCGGTGCGCTGCCCGACGACCCGATGCGGCTGATCGGCCCGGCCCGCGACGGGGCCGAGAAATGGCTCGATGCCGACTACGCCGTGATGCGCTTCGCCCCCGCCGAACTGCGGCTGAAACCGGGCGAGGGGCCGCCGCATATCCGGCTTGACCGGGCCGCGGATTTTCTGATCGGCGACCGGCTGTGAGAGTATTGCGCGAAAAACTGCGCGCCGCCGGGCGGCTCTCGATCGCGGCGGCGCGGCCGGCGGACGCCGAGGCGATCGGCCACATCCTCTCGGACTGGATCGACGAGACCGACTGGATGCCCCGGATTCACAAGCGCGACGAGGAGCAGGCCTTTGCCGCCGAACTGGTGCGGCGCGGTTGGGTCAGCGTGGCGCGGCGCGGCGGCGCGGTGCAGGGCTTTCTCGCCCGCGATGGCGAGGACGTGGTGGCGCTCTACGTCGCCCGTGGCGCGCGCGGGCAGGGCGTCGGCTCCCGGCTGATCGCGCGGGCGCAACGCCGAAGCCGGCGGTTGGAATTGTGGACCTATCAGTTCAACCACGCCGCGCGGGGCTTCTACGAGCGCCACGGTTTCGTCGAGGTGGGCCGCAGTGGCGGTGCCCGCAACGACGAGAAGCTGCCCGATATCACGTATCTGTGGGAGAAACGGCGATGACCGATGCAAAGACCGGCCCGGTGCTGATCGAGCTTGACGCCCCCGCCACCGAGACCCCGGCCACCGCCCCGCCGGTGCCGGAACCAGACCCGGCCCTGCCGGAACCCGCCGCGATGCAGATCGCCGCCCGGCTCGCGGCGCGCAAGCCGTCGCGGCTCGGGCGCTGGTTTTGGGGGCTGGCCGCCACGCTGGTGAGCTA
>SWCA01009096.1_pt1 | contig 33486 bp, 27 predicted proteins | sample 4692961 | NCBI WGS metagenome assembly SWCA01 (sample SAMN10267275, study PRJNA491770) | bioreactor metagenome | isolation source: DHS bioreactor inoculated with | place: Japan: off Shimokita Peninsula
CACCCTGGTTCGGGGTAAGGATAAACCATTACCCCTACGATCCCACCTCGGTTCGGGTAAGGATAAACCATTACCCCTACAATACCAACCTGGTTTGGGGTAAGGATAAACCATTACCCCTACGATCCCACCCCGGTTCAGGGTAAGGATAAACCATTACCCCTACAACCCCACCCCGGTTCGGGGTAAGGATAAACCATTACCCCTACAATACCACCCTGGTTTGGGGTAAGGATAAACCGTTACCCCTACAATACCACCCTGGTTTGGGGTAAGGATAAACCATTACCCATACGATACCACATCCGGTGATTGATGGTCCGGATGGAATTCATTCGGTTTGAATCTGACAGATCCAGGTTATAACAAGGGGCGTGGGATGCCAACCCTTCTCATTCACCCAGCAAATCAAGGACAACATCCCGCACCCAATAGGGGTGTTGCCCTTGATGGGAAAGTCTCCGGACCCCGTCCAGATGATTCCCCAGGGTAACAATTGCTGGTTCCTCCCCCTGATTTTTAACCTGTCCCAACCCCACTGTGGAAAGCAGTCCATTACAAAGGCAGCGGCGAGATTCGGTGTTGTGGGGTAAACCGCGTTTTTTCACAAAACTTTCAATTGGTGCGGCAGAACAGCGATGGAATAACCTGCGTTGACCATTGGCATCCGGTTTACTTAAACCCCTTTGTTGCAAGAGACCGATATCGCAAAGCCTGGGACGGGCGGCATACACCGCGTCATCTGCCAGGGTGCCATCCAATTGAGCAACTTTAAAAGGGAAACCGGTGGGAGAAAACAGAGTGGTCCGCACCAAAGCCGCATCTTCTGTACCTTTCTTGATCTCATTCAGGATGGCTGTTCGATAGGCAGGTTTCATTCCGGATTCCTCGGTAAGGGCAAAAACTGAACCTACCTGAACCCCCGTCGCGCCTAAGCTCAGCGCCCCCTGGATTTTTTCACGGCTTCCATAGCCACCCGCTAACCAGAAGGGTGCGCCGATTTGTCGGATGGCGTTCAGGTCCGGCTCGTCTGCGTCGCTGTATATGGGTTGTCCCAGTTCATCTACTTTCAATGGCCCCTGAGGTCCGGCGTTATGACCGCCAGCCGTATGATGTTCGATAATGAAACCATCGGGTGGTTGGCTTTGACTGTTGGCCAATATTTGCACCAGACCTTGTAGGGATGCAATGGCCAGGATTGCTGGTCGATGAAGGGGCTGGTGTGTAAATTTCCCATCTGCTACTTGTTTGGGATCAAACGGAACGAAAAAATCTTCACCAGGTTCACGATACAAAACCTGAATATCAATTCTGACCAGTTCATGATTAACCAATTGAGAACAGATCGCTGCCAAACCATCCGGGTTCCCAGCCCCGATGATGACCCCATCTACATTGGCAAGCATGGCACCGTACATCGTGTATACCAGTGGTAATTCCACTTTTTTTAAGAAGTTTATAAAAACATTTCCGTTATGGCCCTCTTTTGCCAACCACACCTCTGCGAAACCGGTTGCAATCAAAAGTTCGATGTTGTCCATGTCCAGCGCAAGTCTGACGTGCTCCTCTGGTTGAGATGGCAACGGGATCAAATCACTGCCATCCAGAGCCCGAACTAGTTGCTGGGGAGGGTTCTTGAAATGACTTGTTGGCGCTTTTCCCCCTTCAATAAAATAGTGATCGAGGATCTTTTGACCAATACCGGTTTGGAACTGCTCATCAAATGCTTTGAACGCTCGGCGGAGGTGTCCACCGGGGTCACCCAGTTGTAGCAGGCGAACATAGACCCAATCTAACCCTGTCCCGGAGACTGTTCCAGCGGTTATGCCTGGCTTTTCCATTGCAACGGCTTTTGCCAGCCGCCAGTTTGAAACATAAACCCCCATCCCACCTTGAACGAGCCTGATATTCTTCAGAAAATCCATGAGCACCTCTCATCAGAGCGTAATTCACTACTGCCTATTGATCTATATTAATGAGGAATTGGTAGTGGTTACTTTCATCATGAAAAACGGTTACCTGTCAGCAAGTGTTAGCTGGATCAGGTAGAACCCAAATTTATTAAGATGTTAGTTATAACCCCATTTTCTGGTATTCGTTGTGGTAAGAGGAGGAAATTAAGGAAAGGATGGTTATTGGCGGTGAAATGTGCTGTCAGGCATGGATAGTGACGGGCAAACATGGTATTGAGAGATTGATGGAAAGGGCAGGTGACGGACCTGCCCTGACATCAATTGCGGGCATATTATGGAAGTACCGCTGAAAAAAACGTTGGAGATGATTACTTCCTGCGAGCAAGCGCTTTCAAATGACCAAAGATATCAAATGCGCTGATGATGACTACAACAGCCAGTCCAACATAAATGGAGACCTGGATTCCCTGCTCTAATGCTGCCAGTTCAGACCCTAAATAGCCTGCCAGGGGTTGTAAATTCCAGACATTCGGGTCAAAAGCAAAGATGGTGAAGATGGCAATGCCTGCCAGGCTTAAGAGCACAGTCAAAATCCGGGTTGTGGGTTGCCATTTGCGACGAATGAAAAGGTAGATACTCAGCGCCAGTGTAGCAATCAGCACTAAATTGATCCATAGTAGATATGGCTCAAAGGCTGCCTTATTAAAAATAACAAATATCCTGTCACTGCTGCTGACAAAGGATGAACTTTGATTGATGAATACCAGTCCCAGGGACAGGAAAAATGTTTCCACAATCAAGTCAAAAAGCTTGATCTTTTGCTGGGGATCGACTGCTTGTTCTAATATCTTCAGCGACCAACGCTCATCTTTTGCAATGACTTCTTCAGGGTTGTAGTGCTGGACTACCGCAAAGATAAGCGTAATGATTCCAATTGCGGTTAGCGATGCCTGCCAGATTTGAGCAATAATTCCCAGAAAGAGTTCCACCCCATTGTTGTACGCAGACAAATTGATGATATTGGCGACGGTCAGCCCAACAGCGATGCCGATCAGCGCGATTTTGATCACCAGCCAGTATGTGTCAATGTAGGCCGGACCAATCAGTCCGCGTGGTTGGTTCATGTAAGCTTCAGCTACTTTGCGGGGATGCCCCATACTGCGGATCGCCGCTTCGAATTCTCCATCCGTATAGTCTTTTTTACCAAATTTTTCTTCAAGATAATCATATAGATTTACTTCAATATCTTTTAATATTTCATCTCGTGTCTGAGGTGATAAATGTTTGCCAATCGTGTAAAGATAGTTCGCGATCATTATTCTTCTCCTATTAATGTTTTCATTGTTTCCTGGAGGGACTTCCAGTGGATAATCAGCTCCGCTCGCACTGCCAACCCCAACCTGCTGATTTTGTAATATCGCCGTGGACGATTTTCTTCAAGTTGCCAGAGTGATTCCAATAAACCTTGTTTTTCAAGCCGCCGCAACAAAGGATACAATGTGTTTTGTTCAACCTCCATCCCCTGTGCTGAAAGTGTCTCGATCAAGGAATAACCGTACTGCGGTTCATCCAATTGAGTTAAAACCGCGAAAACCAAAATACCCCTGCGCATTTCCTGCTGAATGTTTTGAACAATTAATTCTGATTCTGTCATAAAAGCGTCTCCTTAGTTGACATTATAGTGTATATCACACTGTATTGTCAAGAGGCAATATTTTATATTTTGTATGAATCTAGGTGAGCATGATGACGATTAATTCGGATACCATTCCACCAAAGGGGGGCGGGTTGTTTGATTGTGGTATTCACAATTATTGCGTGAAAGAAGTAAGGCATAATGACGATTAACGTGGATACCATTCCATTGGCAGGGGGCTAATTCCAGGATCCATTATCAATTGAAATATTTTCGGGGGAAATTCACTCATAATATACCCTTGCGCATACATTCCTTTTTCTTGTGATATTTTTCCCAAGACGCTTGACTTTTACGCGATGACTCTATAGACTCAATGTATAATTAATCCCTAAGCAATATACATTGGAGGAAATATGAACCGTAAATTATTCATTGGTCTTTTTGTGCTGGTCTTTGTTCTGGCGGGTTGTCAGCCAGCCAGTGTACCGGAAGTGGAAGCGCCCGTGGAGGAACCACCTGTCGCAGAGCCGACCGCGCTGATGGAGGAACCCACAGCGGTACCAGAGCCCACTGCCATCCCGGAGCCAACCGAGGAAGTTTCTCAGGAGCCCATCTTAGAGTTGATCGGCCCGGACAGCACCATTTCTTTCAGTATGGCAGATCTGAAAGCATTACCGGCCACTGAAGGCATGGCTGGGATTAAAAGCAGCACCGGAAAAATCACTTTGCCCAATAAATTCAAGGGTGTAGCCTTACAGGATTTAGCTGATCTGGTGGGGGGGGCTGAATGAAAGTATGGGAGTTAATATTGTCGCTGAGGATGGATACTCTTTGTCTTATTCTTACGATCAAATCCTGAATGGAACCTATATTGCCTATAATCCGGTCAGTGGCGATGAATTAAAATCCCACGACGCACTTACTGCAATCGTTGCTTATGAAATGAATGGCAATCCTTTAAATGTCGATATGGATGGTAACCTGCGCCTGGTGATCATCAGTAAGGATGGCAACCAGGTCACCGACGGGCACTGGTCCATCAAATGGGTGGATAAGGTAGAGGTCCGCCCGATGATTATGGACTGGGTATTGGCGGTGAATGGTGCGATTGATACAGAGATTGACCGGGCTTCTTTTGAATCCTGTGTCAGTTGTCACGAAGCCACCTGGACGGATGATGTCGGCCAGGTCTGGAAGGGTGTTGAATTGTGGCGTTTGATGGGCTATGCCGATGATGCTGTCAAGCATGAAGGCTGGTCTTATGATGTTAAACTGGCCAAAGCCGGGTATGATGTGCGCATCGCAGCCGCTGATGGCTTTGATACCACTGTCTGGTCAGATGATGCGGATCGCAATCACGACTGGGTTGTGGCGATGCTGGTGGATGATGCCCCCCTGGAAGAAAAGAATTTCCCGCTCAAATTTGTAGGAGCCGGACTGGAGAAAAAGCAAATGGTCGGTGGGATTGCCTTGATTGAGTTGATGGTGCCTGCCTTCGAAGAAGCAGCGGAAGAAGAAGTGCAGGAAACAGAACCTGCCGTTGTGGTTGACCTGAGTGGATCTGCGTTTGCTGTTACCGGTATGGTGAAGACGCCAACAGGCTTCACCGAAGAATCACTGCGTGCTTTGGATGTGGTGACCATCACCGCTGAGCATCCCAAGAGTGGATCGGCTGAGTTTGAAGGCGTCCGTCTGTCGGATTTATTGGATTTGGCAGGGGTTAAGGATGGCGCTACCACCCTGGTGTTCACCGCGGATGATGGCTTCAGCTCCGAAGTAAGTCTGGCAGAAGTTCTGGCAATTCCGGATTGCTTGCTCGGATTTACCGAAACACCTGGCAAATTCAAGATGGTCATGCCTGGTTTACCCAGTAACACCTGGGTGAAAGGTGTCGTCAGTATTGAAGTGAAATAAGTATCATGACAAAATTTCCATATATCCGAAAAAAATTGTTGCCCCTCTTTTTTTCGATGTTGGTTGGCATGTCGTTTGGCGCATGCCAACCAACCAATTCCAATCCTGAGCCCACGACTGCTTTTGCCGAACCCACCCCAGTTCAAACGGCTCAAATATCAGCGACCAAAGTGGGTGCAAAAACCCCGCTGGTCGTGTTTGCTGCGGGTAGTCTCATCATCCCATTCGCAGATATCGAATCAGCATTCGAAGCCAAATATCCCGACATTGATGTGCGGGCTGAATATCATGGCAGTATCCAGGTGATGCGGCATGTGACCGAATTGCATGAACCCATTGATATTGTTGCCACCGCGGATGCATCGCTGGTACCCATGTTAATGTATGCAACCAACAATCCGGAGACAGGCCGGCCGTATGCCGACTGGTTCATCCGTTTTGCCGGTAATGAGCTGGTCCTGGCTTATACGCCCGATTCACGGTATGTAGATGAATTAACCAGCGAAACCTGGCCGCAAATTCTCAGCCTGCCGGACATCAAGTATGGATTACCCGATCCGCGTTTTGATGCAGCCGGTTATCGGGCGATGATGGCTTTTGCATTGCAAGAAAATTCTCTGGAGCGCTACGACCTGTTTAAGGGGATGTATAAAGACCAGTTCACCTTCCCGGTAACTATCTTTCGTGAGGATGGGTTAACACTGATACGCATTCCGGAAATCCTGGAGACCAAAAGCGAGACTCATATCCTGATTCGCGGAGCCAGCGTATTTCTGATCGCTTTATTGCAAAGTGGTGATCTGGATTATGCTTTCGAATATAAATCAGTCATCAAGCAGCATGGTCTCGAGATGCTGGAACTCCCGCCCGAGGTAAATTTAAGCGCGGAAGAGCTCAGAGATTTTTATAAAAATGTGGAAGTACGGCTGGATTTTCAACGCTTTTCAACGGTTGATCCACATTTCATTGCTGAACCAATCGAGTATGCCGTCACTATCCCGGATAGTTCACCACATCCAGAAAAGGCTGAACTATTCATCCAGTTTCTATTGAGTGATGAAGGCAAAGCCATTATGCAGCGTAATTATCATCCACTGCTGGCGTCGTTCCCGGCCAATGGCTATGTTAACATGCCAGCTTCTTTGCAGGCAATCACGAACCCGGAAGAATGAAAAAAATAAATCAAAGTCTATTAACCAGGGTCTTCATCGTTGCTGGTTTAGTGTTGATGTTAATCCTGTTGGTGCCTCTGCTGAATACGCTATTCAGTGTGGATGCATTTACTTTTTTTCAACTATTCAAGGATCAACAGGTAATCGATTCGATTCGCTTGACCTTTGGTTGTGCATTCACAGCCGTTCTGATTGGTTTCCTGACGGCTGTTCCGATGGGGTATTTACTGGCGCGTTATTCTTTTCCGGGGCGGGATTTACTACAAGCGCTGATCAATCTCCCAATTATTATTCCGCATACGGCAGCCGGGGTTGCTTTGTTATTGGTGTTTGGACGCAATGGCATCTTCGGTCAATTATTTGCGAAAATTGGCATCACCTTCACGGATCGACCGGCTGGGATTGTGGTTGGGATGCTGTTTGTCAGTGTCCCCTTTCTGGTCAATGCCAGCCGCGAAGCCTTTACCGGGGTCGACCGTGAGATGGAGCAGGCCTCCTGGGTGGATGGTGCCAACCACTGGCAGATGTTTCGTTACATCACCATCCCACAGGCATGGCGCGGCATCACCAGTGGGGCGTTGATGATGTGGGCCAGAGGGGTGAGTGAGTTTGGGGCGGTGGTTATTCTGGCTTATCATCCAAAAATCATGCCGGTGCTGGTGTTTGAACGCTTTCAGGGGTTTGGCTTATCGGCTGCGTTACCGGTTACCGTGTTTTTAATACTTGTGAGCCTGGTAATTTTCATCTGCGTCAGTGTTTTTCTTTTTCCACGTCAGAAACATTAATCCCAACCAAGATTACATACCTGATTGAAATATGGCTCGGTTTGGTTTATGATAATAGGAAATGGAAGGAGTCTGTTATGAAACTGAGTGCAAGAAATGTCATCAAAGGAAAAGTTGTCAAAGTTCTGAAGGGTGCTGTGAATAGTGAAGTAACCCTTGAGTTACCCGGTGGTACCCAGGTTGTTTCGATTATCACCAATACATCTGTTGATTCGTTGGGATTAATTGAAGGAAAATCAGCCTACGCTGTTATCAAAGCATCCAATGTGATGGTAGCTGTCGAGTAAGTAATTATTTATTAGAGCAAAAACGGAGCCCGGAAGCCTGAGCTCCGTTTTTCGGTTAAAAAACCTGGGCGAAAAGTGGTTCGCTGAACAATGAGACGCTGGTGGAAAATCCAGTAAAATTTGCTATACTCATATTAGTTTGAAGGAGGTTATATGTTATTGTATGAACATGATCGCACCAAAGATATCGTCAACCGCCTGGTAAAGTCATCTCGTGTTTTGCGCACGGTGATTATCCTGTATCTGGCGGTGATGATGGCGGTTTTATTTGGCGTTTTTGCCTATTTGGTTAATCCCATCATTCTGATCTGGGCTACGGGTGGTTTTATTGGTCTTTTGTTTGGATTGTTGCTGGGCTTTTTGGTGTCTTCTGTCTTTAACATTGTATTAGAGTGGATGGCGCAATTATTGGTCGCCCAGGGAGAAATCCTTTCACAGCTAAGAAAAAAGAATCGAACTTAATTTACCAGAGGAAAGACAGTGCAAACCCATAAAATTTTCACAATGAAATTTTCAAATATCTATCAACTTTACTTAAACAAAGCAGAACGAAAAAATCGTACCAAAGAAGAGGTTGACCAAATTATTTGTTGGTTAACTGGCTACGATCACGCAGGACTTCAAGAGCAAGTAAAATCAGAAAATGATTTTGAAACTTTTTTCGCCCAGGCACCAGCCTTGACGCCAAAAAGCTCACTGATTAAAGGTGTAGTGTGTGGTATTCGCGTTGAAGAGATAGAAGATCCGTTAATGCAGAAAATTCGTTATTTAGACAAATTGATTGATGAATTGGCCAAAGGAAAGGCTATGCAGAAAATTCTCCGGCAGTGAGAGGGAGATCCTTTTGTAGCGCAAGGAAAAATCTACCTGGGATGCAGTTCTGCATCCCAGGTAGATTGGTTTATTTCAAAATGATTGGTAAATCAATTAAGTATGCATTGGTACTATATCTTGTGGTTCCGCAATAATTCCAAATTCCAGCAACAGGTATGGAATCTGCCATCAAATCCACATAAGAGGCCATATCCGAAGAATTAAATTTGGAAAGCCCAGGGCAAACATAAGTCTTAACTTCTCGTAATCCATTTTGAATATCATAAATAGAGACTTTTTCTAAGTAAGAAATGATTGGATCAGACACTTGCCAGTTTTCAACAAAACCAACAACTGGAATTATACTATCCACCATGTTCAATTGTGATATGGCATGAGTGGTGTCAGTTACCTGACTTGGATTTCCAGAGAATGGTAAATCCCAATACCACACTTGATGATGTGAGGATAAATCATTATGACCAATGAAACTCAAGACGTATGAATTGAAGATGGTTCCTAATCCTCTTACTTCCAGAATTTCTGAAGATGAATTCCAATCTGGGTTTGCCAATGTTGGTGAAGTGCTAGATTTGGTAGTGCAACCAATAACATTGCAGCGATCTACATAAATCATTTGATTCCCACTATTTTCCCAAACACTGACGATCATAACAAAAGTATTCGATCCATCATTGTAAAAATCGATACTTGGTTGGACAGCATCCCTCAATCCTGGTGCTCCAAATTGAATCGCCCAGTTTTGACTCATTGATCCATCCATATTGGTCGTTGCATTCGACCGATAGTTCAGTCGTGGATTTGGTGAATAGGTTGCCTCATCAATATAGGCTAAATGCAGTTTCCTATTCTGATCGATAGCTAAATCTATGGAATGAATAAATCCTTCTTCCAGCACATCCAGATAACTAACCACCAACCCGGTTGTGGTTAGTTCTTCAATTTTCTTGTACCATAGCGAGTCGAAATACCCCGAGCTGTGCAAGCGAGAATAAACAACATAGGCTGTATTGTCCCGGGCAATCACCCGTACCAACCCTGTGGTAAGGTAACCTGCATCATCTACTCGATTGCATGAACGAAGTTTCGTTGGCAGATCATCTGCCCGCACTTCTAAATAACAGGCAGTTTTTTCAGTCAGGTTAGCGCGGGTTTCAAACCATACAATGTAAGCCGTTCCATCGCTGAGGACTGCCACTTCGGGATTATATTGTTTCCAGGTGGATGTATCTGTTCCTGGGAGTAGCAATCCCCAACCAATTGTAAATTGGTAAGATGGTTCAGCGATGTTTCCTTTGAAATAAACCACCCGGTTGTCTTTTTTCCCAACAATGTGTTTTATCCCATTCTGATCAATATCGATGCTGACATCTGTAATATTATCATCCGGCGAGACATTGACTTTTGTTGGAGATATAAATGTTGGTGGCGCACATCCAACCATCAAAACGACCATTAAAACTAAAAAAACAAAGACAATAATAGATTTTCGCATTTTTTCCTCCTTTAGGAATAGCTCGAAAAAAGGCAGTCTTTGCTCAATGAACAACATTGTATGCAATTTGTATTTAATTGTTAGCTGTCTATCGAATGGGCTGTTAATATAAATTTAGCGATTCTATGAGAAAAAGTCAAGACCCAATATTGATTGGGTAGGTTTTTAGATTTACTTATTTTTATAAAAAAAGACTTTCCCTAATAAATTCAAGGGAAAGTCTTTTCAGCTTAGAGAAAATCTAATTTTGAGTACAAAATTATTTTCCTAGGGCCGATTAATCCCGAAATTGACATCAGCGGGCATGCCGGGTTTGAGTTTGTGTTCTTTATTGGGGATTTCAATCTTCACGGCATATACGGTCGCCTTGCGTCCTTCGACGGTTTGCACGTTGCGCGGGGTGAACTCAGCTTCATCAGAGATGTAGATCACTTCCCCATAGAAGGTTTCGCCGGGATATGAATCAACGTTGATGGTTACTTTTTGTCCTACCGGGATGCGGCCATACACATCTTCAGGGATGTACACTGTCAGGCTAACCATATCCAGTTTGGCCAGATGAACCACACTGCTGCCTGCTCCTACCAATTCACCGACTTCATTATTGATGGTCATGACAGTCGCATCCACAGGAGAAGTCACGATGCTCTTGTTCAGTTGGATTTGGAGTAAACTCAAAGCTGCCAGTGCCTGTGCTTTGCCGGCTTCAGCCAGTTTCACCTGACTTTCAGCACTTTGCATGGCTGATTTGGCTGCCCTTACATCCAGTGAGTTATCCAGGGTGGACAAACTATCCAGGTAATTTTCTGCATTCTCAACTCTGGCTGCGGCAACGGCTACTTTGGCGCGCGCTTCCAACACCTCGCTGGCTGCTGCGCTGGTGATCATGCGTTCATAATCCCGTTGGGCGGTTTCCAGGTCTGCCAGGGCAGCATCGTAATCTTTTTGGGCCATCTCTTCCAGCACATCATTTTCCTGTGCGAATTGCGCCTGCGTAAGGGTTTGATCTGCAACCAGGAAGCGGGCTCTGGTTTGTGTCAGGGTTTGCTCCACTGCCATAAAATCGTCGTTAGAAGCTTTGTCCTGAATATTTTCCAGATTGGCCTGTTCAATTTCCAGATTGCGTCTGGCCTTATCCACTTCTGTCTGTGCACCTCTAACACTTTCGTCCCTCTGGTAATACCAGTTCGGTTGATTGAATTCATCAGGTACAGTTTGGGACCAGCGCGGGGTTTGGTTTTGTAAACTTTGCAGGTACATTAAACGAGCCCCTTGCAGCGCACGATCATATTGCACTTTGGCGGATTCCAGTTGGGTTTGGGCGGCTTCGATGCCGGCTTCAGCCTGATCGACGGCTGCCATCGCCTGGTCGAATTGGGCTTTCAGGATTTCATCATCCAACCGGAACAGTTCCTGTTTGGTCTGGATGCTGTCCCCTTCTTTGATATAAATATCCAGGATCGCGCCGCTCACCTGTGGTGAAACCACGATCTTATCTGCCGAGATCGTCCCGGATGCGGTGATTTCGGTCACGTCGGCTTCTTGTTCTAATAATCCACAACCACTTAATGGAACGATTATCAGCACAAAAATTAATGTCAGTAGAATAGTTTTAGATTTCATTGTTTTCTCCAAAATTAGATTTCAATCATTTAAAATTCAGTTATTACTTATAGTCGTTTACGGAAAGTGGCAACAGAAGCCACAAAATACAAAATACTTAATATAATCAGGGTGCGGATAGAACCCCATAAAAAGGCTATCCTGCTGCCTTTCACCATAATCCCGCGAATGATGACCAGGAAGTGAGTGATGGGCAATAACTCGCTGAACCAGTAGGTGATCCAGGGCATACCCTGACGGGTAAACATCAATCCTGAGAGGATGATGGCCGGTATCAGCACAACTCCGACGGCCAGGTACATGGCTTGCATCTGGGTGCGGGAGATGTTTGAAATCAGCACACCCATACCGAGCGAACCCAGATTAAAAATCGTACTCAGCAATACCAGCAGCCAGAAACTGCCTTGAATGACAATATCAAACATGAATATGGATACCAGCAGGGTCATGATGGTGTTGAAAACACCAACCACCAGGTAGGGCATAATTTTTCCCAACACCAATTCCCAGGATCGTATGGGGGTAACCACCAGTTGTTCCATGGTGCCTTGCTCGCGTTCACGCACGATTGCCAGGGCGGTCAATAACAGTGCCTGTACCTGTAAAACGATGGCGGTTAGACCTGGGATCATATATATTTTATTCTTGCCATCCGGGTTATAAAGGGTTTTGGTATAAGCCTGTACCGGCAACTGGATCTCAGATATGCCCAATTGGGCTGCATTCCGTTCCAATTGCTCGCTGAGAATGTACTGGGTTGCCACCTGGGCAATGGTCTCTAACTTCAGATTGGCGGTTTGTGCTTCAGCAGGGTCAGAACCATTGACATAAAATTGCACTGCTGTCTGTTTGCCAGCGGCCAGATCACTGCCGAAATTAGCCGGGATATAAATCCCAGCACTGACTGATTCGCGATCGATCAGATTCAAAATCTCATCCTCTGAGAGCACATCATAAACAGTTGTAAATTGTTCACTGGCAGTGAAGTATTCTAAATAGCGGCGACTTTCGTCTGTTTTCGAAAGATCTGCTACTGCCAGGCGAATATTTTTACTTTCACCGGAGACGCCATATCCCAATAAAATTAAAAGCAATGTGGGCAAAAGAATGATGATTGCCAGGGTGCGGTAATCGCGCATGATGTGATAGTACTCTTTTCGCACGATTGTCCTTAATCGTTCCATCTTATCCTCCAGAAGAGTCTTGCGTTTTTGCTTTCAGGCGACTCTCGACCATACTTATGAATACGTCTTCCAAAGAAGGTAATATTTTTTCAATCTCTGATACCTTGATCTCCGCTGCTTGCAGCACTCTGGTGAAGGGGTTGATCTGATCTTCGTCCTTGAGGGTGACATGCAAAAGGACACCATGGATGGCAGAATCAATGACTGCGGGTGTTTGATCCGCGATTTCTTTTGCTTTTAGCGGTTGGTCACAGGTAATTTGTACCAGCACACCCGACATCTTATCCTTTAAACCGTCGGGACTGGCTAATGCGATCATTTGGCCCTCATACATCATCCCGATCGTATTGCAATATTCGGCCTCATCCATATAATGGGTGGTCGCCAGAATAGAAGTGCCCGTGCTGGCCATTTCGTAGATCAAATCCCAAAATTCGCGCCGCGATACGGGATCAACCCCAGCGGTAGCTTCATCCAGGAATAACATGGGTGGTTTATGAGCGATGGCGCAGGCCAGGGCCAGGCGTTGACGCCAGGCACCGGAGAGGCTGCTGGTGAGTTCTTTTTCAACGCCACGCAAGCCACTCTGATCAATTAAATCCTGGATGCGTTTGTTACGGTCACTTTTAGGAACACCGTAAATGGACGCATAAAAATTCAAATTTTCACTGGCAGTCAAATCATCATAGAGCGAAAATTTTTGGGACATATAACCAATATTTTTCTTGATCTCTTCAGCATCTTTGCGAATATCAAATCCCAGCACAGTGCCATTGCCAGAACTGGGACGGATAATGCCACACAACATCCGGATGGTGGTGGTTTTCCCGGCACCATTGGGCCCTAACAAACCAAAGATTTCCCCTTTGGGGACGTAAAAATTGACTTTGTCGACAGCGACGAAGGACCCAAAATGGCGGCTCAGGTCAAAGGTTTCAATTGCATTGGAATAGGCGTTCAATTTAGTATGCGCCTTTCTTCTACCAGATGGATAAATACATCTTCCATGCTGCGTTTGGTATGCCGTAATACCTTGATTTCAGCATTTTCTGATACCAGTTTGTTCTCAAGCTGAGTGATGGCGGAGCGCGGGTCCTTGACCGACAGGCGTAAGCGGTCGCCAATGGTACGCCACTGCATGACGTAAGCTGCATCGCTAACGACCTGACGCATCACTTTACGGGGTTTGGCTTTCACTTCCACAATTTCAAAGGGTAAACCGTTTTGCAGGTCAATCGGTGATCCGGTCGTCAGTAATTTACCACCATACAGAATCCCGACCTGGTGACAGCGTTCAGCCTCATCCATATAAGGCGTAGTGACCACGATTGTGACACCTTCCAGTACCACTTTTGAAAGGATCGACCATAATTCACGCCGGCTGACCGGATCAACCCCGGTGGATGGTTCATCCAGCAACAGCACCTGCGGTTCGTGTAGCAGCGCACAGGCCAGTGCCAGTTTCTTTTTCATCCCTCCGGAAAGGTTACCTGCCCGGCGATCTGTGAAATCTTTTAAACGCGTAAATGAGAGCATTTCCTGAATGCGCTCTTTTCGCCGGCTGCCGTGAACCCCATTAATATCTGCAAAAAAGATCAGGTTCTCCATCACCGATAAGTCCGGGTACAAACTGAAGTTTTGGGGCATATATCCAATTAATCGTCTTGCCTGACGTTTTTGGCGTTGGGTATCGAACCCGCCAACTTTTGCCACCCCTGAGGTAGCGTCCATAACGGATGCCAACATGCGTAACGTGGTTGTTTTTCCGGCACCATCCGGACCCAACAACCCGAACATTTGACCGGCAGGCACCGCAAAACTGAGGTCTTGCACAGCTGCGGTTCCATTATTACCGCGTTGGAATTTTTTGGTTAACTCATGGGCTTCAATCTGAAAATTACCAGTGGGAGAATCAGTAGATTGACTGAGCTGATCTGTCGATGATTGTTGAAATTTCCTTAATAATGTCAATTCAGTTCCTTCTGTAGTGGGTTAATTTCTCTTTCCTGCTTATTTATAAAGGGAAACAGAAAACCATGGTAGATGCAGGCAACCATGAATTGACATGACTGGCATCATCTCCAACCATGAGTGTAGTCACCCGATCATGGTCTGATGGTCATGTTTTTGGTCTAAATTCATAAAATTATGTTAATATCTAATTATGAGAACAACCATGCCAACGGAACCGGGGCTGATTCGAATCTTCCGCTTTTTCGTGATTGCCGAAACGATTGCATTTTCACTCGTCCCGTTAGGTGAATGGCTGTTTTTCGGCCAGGTTACGCTATATTACAAAGATCCTTTTTATTTCATCTTTCTGCAAGCCCTGTTTTTATCGATCTATCTCTCCATTCCCTGGTTGCAAAGGAAACTGCGTTCTTTATATCTGCTGATCGCATTATTCATTGCAGCACTTTTTCCACCCATCCTGGTGAACATTGATCTGACCAACCGGGTTCTGAACGGGCAGGGCATTGAAATTTACCGCTTATGGGCATTGTTGCCGTTGTTGATGATTGCACTTGTTCCGGCTGCCTGGCAGTATAATTTTCAGAAGGTCTTTATTGTCAACACCGGGCTGGGAATTTTTGATGGTCTTTATATGATCTTTCTGTTTGGTGGATTCAATGCCGATCTTTTAATGCCGCTTTTTGCAATTTTCATCCGGATGGTAACCCTTAACCTGGTGGCATTGATGATCACAGAATTAATGCATACCCAGCGCGAACAGAGGCGGGATTTGATGCATGCAAACCTGCGCCTGAGCCAACAGGCGCTGGTACAGGATCAGCTGGCGGTCAGCCGTGAACGCAACCGTTTGGCACGTGAATTACATGATACGCTGGCACATACTCTCAGTGGGCTGACCGTACAACTGGAAGCCATCCACACCATTCTGGAGACCGAACAAAAAGAAGTGAATGACATGCTGGAGAAAGCGCTCTTCACCGCCCGCAATGGGCTTGAAGAAACGCGGCGGGCACTGAAAGCATTGCGGGCGGAACCACTGGAAGATCTGGGACTGCAACTCGCTCTCAAGAATCTGGTGTCAAATACCCAATCCCGCACCAGGCTCAACATCCATCTCAGTCTTTCAGATAATTTAAACCCTTTTACACAGGAAGAAGAGCAAATGATCTACCGCATCACCCAGGAAGCGCTTGAAAATATTATTCATCATGCCAACGCCCGGAATGTGTGGTTAGGAATAGACCAGAAATCCGGCAAAAGCATACTCAGTATTCGGGATGATGGCGCGGGGTTTGATCAATCCATGTTGACCAAAAAGAATGATCGCCTGGGGTTGAAGGGCATGCGCGAAAGAGCGGAAATGCTAAACGCCTGCCTGGAAATCGAAAGCCAGCCGGATCAAGGCACTCTGATACAATTAAAATTAAGGAATTAATATGATACGCGTGATCGTGTGTGATGATCAGGAAATAGTTTGCCAGGGCTTGAGTACGATCTTAAATAATGATCCTCAAATCCAGGTGGTGGCCACTGCCAGTAATGGTCAGGAAGTCATGGAACAGGTCGCGGCTCACCAGCCGGATCTGGTGTTGATGGATTTAAAAATGCCGGAGGTTAATGGTATTCAGGCTACCCAGAAGATAAAAAGCAGTTATCCACAGGTTAAAGTGTTGGTACTGACCACCTATGATGATGACGAATGGTTGTTCGATGCCATCCGGGCGGGTGCCTCCGGCTATTTGTTAAAAGATACGCCTTCAGCGGCTTTGATTCAGGCGATTAAGGGGACAGTAGAGGGAGAATCCTATCTGGATCCAAATGTCGCCGGGAAGGTGATGCACACTGTTGCCGGTCAAAACCAGACCCCGGTTTCAAGTTTTCACGTACAACTCAGTGAGCGGGAAACCGATGTGCTGCAATTGATGGCGCGCGGATTAACCAATGCAGATATCGCTCGTGAGCTTTATCTCTCTGAAGGAACAGTCCGAAATTATACCAGCGCACTGTTCACAAAATTGGGTGTGAATGATCGTACACAGGCTGTGATTGCTGCTTTACGTTATGGGTTGGTTAATATACATGATGTATAAAGCATATGACAGTTTGTCACGTAATCTTTTACAGAACCTTGTACGAAGAACCGCAATCAGACCTTTAGATTTATATAATTAGAATACAGGGCGTAATCTGGCTATCATATAAAAAAGGTATGGATATGGAATATACACCACAATCAATTTCACAGCGCATGATTCTGACGGCATCCATGCCGTTTGATGATGTAGATGCGATTGAAAAACTCATAACCAATTATCAGACCAGTTTTGGATGGTCGGTATTGCCTGCGTATATAAAAACGGCCAGAGGGATCATTCCAAAAGGACAGACAGGTAAATTAATTGGATTGGTTGGTTATCCTTCGGGTGGGGTTTCCACCAGGACGAAAGTGAATGAAGTTCGGGATATGGTATATGAAGGGGCGGATGCATTTCATTTGGTGGTGAATACCGGCTTTGTTCTTTCCGGCAATTGGGATGACATCCAGTGTGAAATCCTTGCAGTGGTGAAATCTGCTGGGGAGCGCCCGGTCAGTCTGATCCTCGAATCAGCCTATCTCAGCGACCCGCAGATTATGCGGTTGATCAATAATTGTGTTGAAGTTGGCATCCAGAGCATTGGCACCTCCACGGGTTGGTTGCCCATGAACCCGGATGTTGAGCAAATCAAGCGAATTTCTGAAATGGTTTATGGACGCATGCAGATCATGGCTGCCGGGGTTGTCAACTTTGATCAGGTGAATGAATTCCTGGAAGCAGGGGTGGATCAGGTAATCATCCGCCAGCAGCACGCTGAAGCCATCCTGGCACAGGTAGTCTGATCACAGAACCAATCATCATAGAAGTCGCCACGCTCCTCAGGTGGTGATTTTTTGTCTCCGTTTGAGGAATAAAAGCAGGTTCTTTAAACTCGCCTTCGTAGGATAATAAAGGTGTGGATGTTTGCAATTATATAAAAAACTACCACGATATTCAATAAAGAGGATTTTATGACGCTTAGAGAAGAAGCCCTTGACTACCATTGTCAATGTGGCAAACCTGGAAAAATATCTGTGGAATCCACCAAACCGTTGGAGACGCAGGCTGATCTTTCGATGGCATACACACCGGGCGTAGCTGAACCGGTTAAGGAAATTATGAAAAATCCGGATGCAGTTTACCAATACACTGCCAAAGGCAATCTGGTGGCTGTGATTTCGAATGGAACGGCTATTTTGGGGTTGGGCAACCAGGGTCCGTTGGCAGCCAAACCGGTCATGGAAGGCAAAGGGGTGTTGTTTAAGAAATTTGCCGGCGTGGATGTTTTTGATATTGAGGTGGATGAAACCGATCCGGATGCTTTTATCCGTATTGTTGCTGCCATAGCCCCCACATTTGGCGGCATTAACCTGGAAGATATTAAATCCCCGGAATGTTTCTACATTGAACAGCGTTTGCAGGAAATGCTGGATATCCCGGTCTTTCACGATGATCAGCATGGGACTGCCATTGTGTTAGGCGCAGCTTTTTTGAATGCATTGCAGATAGTGGGGAAGAAAATTGACAAAGTCAAAGTTGTCTTTTCCGGGGCGGGGGCAGCGGCGATCGCCTGTGCCAAACATTTATTGCGTATCGGTGTAAGCCGCGAAAATATCTGGATGTGTGATCTGCACGGACTGGTTTATGAGGGCAGAGCGGAGGAAATGTTTGCTGAAAAAGAAATCTTTGCCCAGGGCAGCCAGCCAGCGACATTGGGGGAAGTGATTGCAGGAGCGGACGTGTTCATTGGTTTATCCGCAGCGAACGTATTAAAACCTGAAATGGTATTGATGATGAATGCCGATCCGGTTATCTTCGCATTGGCCAACCCGAACCCTGAAATTGACTACAAGCTGGCGAAGCAGACTCGTCCGGATGTGATCATCGCCACCGGCCGTTCAGATACCCCCAACCAGATCAATAATGTGTTGTGTTTCCCCTTCCTTTTCCGCGGTGCGTTGGATGTGCGCGCCAGTCAGATCAATGATGAGATGATGATGGCAGCCTCGCAGGCATTGGCCAACCTGGCGCATGAGCCTGTCCCCGCAGATATCCTCGATCGTTATGGCATTTCTGAAATCTCCTTCGGGCGTGATTATCTGCTGCCCAAAGCGCTGGATAAACGGGTCTGCCTGTGGGTGGCGGCAGCAGTTGCACAGGCAGCTATGAACAGTGGCGTTGCCCGCCTGCAGGTGGATATGGACTCGTATCGAGGTTGTTTACAGGAGAATTATGGCTAGCCTGAATCAGTATTGGTCTGTTTTATCTTTGTGATAGACGACCATGTTGCCTAAAACCCCCCAGGAATTCAGGAAAGTCTCCGTGGGAACCTGGTAGAACTTGCCGTTGTTCAGGTAGCGAATATATTTTTCATCATAACCGGTGATGATCACGGTATGTTCATAGGCTGCTACAATCACTTTTACCCCTTGCTGATCGGTGTATTCAGTGGGGATGCCGCCGACCATATTGCCAATCACCCAGGCGATCAGTGGTTGGCCGCTGGCAATTTCCCTCTTCAGGTTTTCCAGGCTGAAGTTCCTGGCTGCCTGGGCTGATAACCCATACTCTTCCTTTAATAAGGTCGCCACCGGGGCAGCATGGACACCATAAGAGTATGGAGGTACCTGCCCCCAGGGGTCATTCACATTACCGACGAAACCTTTTTCTGGATTATCTGACAAAGGCAAACCAAATTGAAAATCCGATTCGTAAATCTCTACCCCGAAAAAATCAGCCCAATCAACCGCAGTGCGTGATTCACAGCTGATCGGGTACGATTGCCGAAAACTGGTGACCCCCTTGAGATAGACCGACGCGGGGATGGGGGTGGGGGATGGTATGCTGGTGAAAGAGGGAACAGGGGTGGGGCTGGGTAGAGAGGTGGAACTGGGGCGCAATGTGACCGCAGGCTGAAATGTGGGGCTGACCTGCACCAGATCGGGAAGGATCACTTTCGTCGGCTGGGATCTTTCGACAGACGTCAATCGGGGACCGGTAACACCGTCTTCTGCCTGAGCCTGCTGGCTGGTACACCCCACCAGTAAGAGTGAAAAGATGAGAGTTAGGACACTCAGGAATTTCTGCATTTTCAAATTATACCTGTTTTAATTCAGTCAGCTTCGCTGGAGAATAACTGCACGCCTGGAATGGCATTTCTGTCTGCTTTCGTATAGAATAAACAAAACCCAAGGAGGATCAATGCCCAACCAACACCTTATCCCTGAGTGGCAAAACCCCGAAATTTTCGAGATCAATCGCCAACCGGTACGCAGCAGCACTATTTCGTTTCCTTCATTGGCATCAGCCCAGGCAGGGAAGAGCCCAGCCCGTCAACAATCATTGGATGGAAAATGGGATTTCCATTGGGCACCCAAACCGGCAGACCGCCCCGCAGGGTTTGAGTCACCGGATTTTTCCCCTGTTGATTGGCAGCCAATTTGCGTACCGGGTCATTGGGAATTGCAGGGGTATGGCGTCCCGATATATGCACCCTCCCATATGCCGCCCAGCCTGCGCAGACGTAATCTGCCCAATATTGACCCGCAGGACAACCCGGTGGGTTCATACCGGCATACCTTTACCATTCCGGAGCAATGGCAGAACCATGAAATATATCTGCGTTTTGAAGGTGTTTGTTCGGCTTACTATGTCTGGTTGAATGGTGAATTTGTTGGCTATGCTCAGGATAGCATGCTACCCTCGGAGTTTTACATCAGCCCTTTCTTGAAGCAGGGTGAGAATCTGCTGGCGGTACAGGTCTACCGTTTCAGTGATGGCAGTTACCTGGAAAACCAGGATATGTGGTTCCTTTCGGGCATCTTCCGCCCGGTGAAGATTCTGGCATTTCCTCCGGTTTTCATCCAAGATGTGACGTTGAATTCCAGGTTTTATGATGGGTTTGAGCAGGGGGATGTGGTCATTGATACCCGGATTCATTACCACAAACAGGATCAAACTGGTCAGAAAGGGCTGCAATTGACAGCCTTTCTGGCTTATGCCGGCGAAGAGTTATCGCGCACGGCTACCCGTTTTGAAATGAATCCCAGCCAGGTATTGCATTTCAGTACCAGTCTTTCTGTTAACCACCCAAAACTCTGGTCAGCGGAGATCCCGGCGTTGTATGATGTCTATCTCAGCCTGGAAGATCAGGCAGGCAATCCCATCGACGTCCGCCATTTTAAGCATGGTTTTCGCCAGGTGGAAATTCGTGAGCGCCAGCTTTTTGTTAATGGACAATCCATCCTGATCAAAGGCGTCAACCGCCATGATTTTGATCCGCAGAGCGGGCATACCATGAGCATGGAACGCTTGCTGGAAGATGTGTTGTTAATGAAGCGCAATAACATTAATGCTGTCCGTACGGCTCATTACCCGGACGATGAACGATTTTACGAGCTGTGTGATCAATATGGTATTTATGTGATGGACGAAGCCAATATCGAGACACATGGTTTGCGGGACACGCTGCGTGGTGATATGCGCTGGATGAACGCCATGCAATCCCGGGTGGAACGAATGATTGCCAGGGATCGTAACCATGCCTGCATCATCTTCTGGTCGCTGGGGAATGAATCCAGCTCGGATGTAAAATTCAGCCGGCTAACCGATCTGGTGCACCAGATCGATCCAACCCGCCCGGTGCATTACGAACAGGATCACAAAGGCGAATACGCGGATGTATTCTCGATGATGTACCCGCCCCCCAAAGACCTGGAGTCGATTGCAAATGGTGGGGATTACAAATTCCGGGAAGGCATTCTGACATGGAAAACCATCCGTGGTCAGTATGCCAACCAGAAGCCGATTATCCTGTGTGAATATGCCCATGCCATGGGAAATTCATTGGGGAATTTCCAGAAATATCTGGATATCTTTGAGAAGTACCCGCAATGCATTGGTGGTTTCATCTGGGATTTTGCAGATCAGAGCCTTCTCTCGAAAACAGAGGATGGTAAGGATTTTTGGGCTTATGGCGGTGACCTGGGAGACCCCTACCGTTTTTCGGTATTTGGCTGCAATGGAATTTTTGCCGCCAACCGGGAACCACACCCGGCGGTCTGGACGGTGAAAAAAGGCTATCAGAATGTTGCTGTCCGTGCGGTGGATCTGTCCGCCGGGAGGTTCGAAATTAATAATCAATACAGATTTTTGAATCTCTCAAGCTTCAACATACATTGGTACCTGGAGTTGGATGGTGAGATCCGCGAGCAGGGTGATCTCCCAGCGCTTGATCTGGAACCGTTAGAGCGCGTTGCAGTCGAAATCCCGTTCCATCTGGCACAGGCAGGACCGTGTCAGGAGGCATTTCTGACCATTCAATTCGTATTAAAAGCAGATCAGCTTTGGGCGAAAGCCGGATATGAAGTTGCCTGGGAACAGTTCAAGCTCCCCATTCCAGCGGATTATGATGAAAGGGTGCTGCCTATCAAGCAAGACCGATTGCAGATCAGCAGTGAGGTAGGGCAGGTTCTTGTCAGTGGATCACAATTCAGTATCGTTTTTGATTCCCAAACCGGATTTTTAACCCAATATGTGTTTCAGGATCGTGAACTTTTCAAATCTCCCCTGCGGCCCAATCTCTGGCGGGTCTGGATTGATAATGATATTTCCACCTTTGTATTTTATCCATGGTTGAAACCCTTACTGGGGAAACACTTCTGGCGAACGGCCAATCAAAAACTGCGCTGCACCCATTTTCAGGCGCAAGCTTTGGATGATTACCAGATCATGGTCGAAGCTGAGTGGCGCGTCCCGGGCGGGAAAACACCTTTCAAGGCTGTCTTCAACATTACTGGGGATGGCAGCATCCAGGTGGAGACCAGTTTTACAGCGCGCAAAGAACTGGAACGCATGGGAATGCAAGTTTGCCTGCCCGGGGAATTTCAACATGTGACTTATTTTGGTTTAGGTCCACAGGAGACAATGCCGGATCGATTAACTGGTGCCCGGGTTGGAAAATTCAAAGCGACGGTTGACCAGCTGTTTCATCATTACGTGCGACCGCAAGAAAATGGCAATCGCAGCCAGGTGCGCTGGGTACAGTTGAGTGATGACAGTGGTAGTGGTATCTCCATTAAAAAAGCGAATGGACAACTATTTAATTTCAGTGTCTGGCCGTATACGCAAGCTCATCTGGCAGACGTGACGCATATTCACGAGCTGGTAAAAGATGATGTGATCACCTTGAATATAGACCTGGTCCAAAAAGGAGTCGGTGGTGATGTGCCGGCTGGTGGCGAACCTCATGCGGAGTATCGTTTAAAACCAGGCGAGCTTTACGCGTTTTCCTTTAATATACAACCACTTTTTAATATCAAAGGTGAAGATTGAACTTGTAAAAAAAGTAGTTGCAACTTACAATGATTCCATTCATCACAATCAGGACTGTGTTGAATTATGAAAACAAGGATTCCTGTTAAGAATCAGAGATTAAATGAAGCCATTTTCGGAGATCAAAAATTTAACTGAACTGATGTTAACTTCTGTCCATGTAAAACTGCTGACAGATTGTAATGGTCGCATACAGACGGCCTATGCTTTGGAAAAAGAGTCCTGCAGGTTTCATCCGGTTCAATCACTTTCCGGTAAATCAGTGGTGGATTGTATCAATGTCGATCAGATCAAGAAGATCATAAATGGTATGGCACTGGTTTGTGAGCAGCAACAGCCCGTCTTAATTCCGATTAAATTTAGTTCGAAAGGCGTTCTGGTGCAGCTCGATTGCGATATTTCAGCGATCTCCGATCAAAATCTTCTGATTACTTTCATTCACAAACACTCGCAATCAGAGATAAATATCCCGCCTGTCCCCGTTCCTGAGTTGAACAAGCAATTTGAAATCCACCAATTGAATCAAGCCATCCGTACACTGGTTGACCAGGTACAAGAATTGTGTATAATCGTCGCTCCGTCCGGGGAATTGATTTATAGCAATCAGGCATTTCATGACATGCTGGGTTATTCAAAAGATGATTTAAACCAATTGCATTTTATAGATTTGTTACCGACCGATCAAAAAGAAATGTTTACACGCTTCTTAAATAACCCTACGGAAGTTAGCTTCCAGCGGGAAACATTAAGCCTCATCACCAAAGCTGGCGAAACGCTTGACTTCGATACGAAATTTATGGTCCAACGGAATGATGGAAGGAAATTATTGATCATACGAATGATTCAAAAGAACCAACCATTACCCGCTGGAATAAATGAGACCATTCGAGAGCAAATTATCAAAGTGACATCCAAACTTTCGCTTCCGATGCTGATGATTGATGAACGATCATTGAAGATAATGTTTGCCAATGCAAGCGCGCACAAATATTATGAATTCGATGAAAACGAATTAATCGACCAGAATTTATTGAGCCTTTTCCCGGAATCAGAAAATCAAAACTTAATCAGCTTGTTGCGTGAAGAGAGAACCTTCAGCCAGGAGTTTGAATATAGCTGGAGTCAATTGACTAAGAAAGGGCTTGAAAAAAAATCGCGCTTCTTTGTAAACCATCTCACGCTGGAAGATCAGAAAATTATGCTGATCCTGGTGCGTGAGCCATTCCAGGAAACGAATACCCATTTGATCCGGGAAGAAAGCGACGCTTATCAGCATTCGGATCAGGACCTGCTCAAGGTTCACCTGACACCTTCAGGGATGGTTACCTATGCCAATCAGGCTTTTTGCGAACTGCTTGGAATAAGCATGCAGAAAATTATTGGCAGGTCATTTGAAGAAAATCTCTTTCTGGAAGATTATGAGGATATATTTCAACATTTCTCCAAATTAACCCCACAGAATCCGGTTCGAAAAAACCACAATCGCGTGCTGGATATCAATGGGAATATATTGTGGACCGAATGGACAGACCGGGCCATCTTTGAAGGCGATCAATTATCAGAGATCCAATCAGTCGGAAAAGACATCACTGCTTCGTACCAAACTGAATTGTTGCGTAGCTCGATGGAGCAACGTTATCAGGCATTGGTGGAGAATCTACCGATGGTGATTTATGTGATCCACGCGGAAACCTTCTTTCCATTTTACATCAGCCCGCAGGTTGAAAAATTAACTGGCTACACCCCGGAGGAATTTTACCGGAATCCGCAGGTCTGGATCGATGCCATGCATCCGGATGATGCGCACAAGTTTTATGGAATGTTACAGGAACGGATTGAAAAAAAAGTCAGCGCCCCGGTTGAATTTCGAATGATTCACAAAGATGGACACATGGTTTGGGCGGAAGAAATCGGATCCACCATTGAGTTAGCGGATGGAACCGTCTTATTTCAAGGCGCTTCCAGAGATGTTACCGAACGCCACTATGCCAGGGAAAAGTTATTATTTTATTCCCATTTTGAAGGTCTGATCAATGAAATTTCATTAAAATTATTGAAAACGAACGCACAAAATTTCCCGGAGAGCCTTGAATTCATCGTCCATGAATTGGGAAAGATCATGCAGGTAGATCGTGCGTATATTTTTGATTTCAACAAGACAAAGAAAACGATGTCCAATACATTTGAATGGTGTCATTCTGGTGTTACTCCCATGATTGCAAAATTGCAGAATGTGAATATTTCAAATTTTAGCTGGTGGATGGAACGCATCAATAATCTTCAGGAAATTGTTATCGAGAGTCTCAGTGATTTGCCTGAAGCGGCAGCGAATGAAAGAGAGAGCCTTTTTGACCAGGATATCAAATCTCTATTGGTTGTTCCCTTAATACAAGCAGGAGAGGCGTCTGGTTTCATCGGGTTTGACATGGTCAGGGAAGAGACTCATTGGGAACAAGAATCAATCAATTTATTGTGTCTGGTGAGTGCGATGATCGGCAGCACTTTGGAGCGGATGAAAGATGAACCGAAATTCAGCCATTAATGACTTCCATTCTGCCCATCGCAAGGCTTCTTTAAAATCAGCGATTTCTCAATTAACCGGAGAGAAAATTGATTTGCTTTCTTACGATCAGGTATTGAAGAGCTTGCGCCTTAAAGGCCAGGTTGAACGGGGTATGAAAGAAATCCCGCTGGATAAAATTATTGGGTCGGTGGGAAGATATTCTGATTTCACGCGTGATTTTTTGCCCCGTAAGGAATCGGACAGCCAACGCTGGGCTTCGGTCAAAATGGCGACGGAGTCGATGTTGGGGGTGCCCCCGATTGAAGTTTACAAGGTGGGTGATTATTATTTTGTCAGGGATGGCAATCATCGGGTTTCCATTGCCCGCTCCAATGGACAAAGATATATTGAAGCCTACATTACCGAAGTCATGACCCGGGTTCCTCTAACCGGGGATGTTGACCTGGATAATTTGATTATTAAAGAGGAATTTGCCAATTTTCTGGAAATTACTCAATTGGATAAACTTATCTCCGACCTGGAGTTGAATGTAACTGAACCAGGTGGGTACGATAAATTACTGGATCATATCAATGTCCATCGCTATTTTATGGGCAAAGAACAAAATCGGGAAATCCCATATCTGGAGTCCGCCATTGATTGGTACCAGAATTTTTACCTGCCCACAGTAGAGATCATCAGCGAGAAAGGTTTGCTGCGGGAATTTCCCGATCGTACCAAAACCGACCTGTACTTGTGGATGCTGGAACATCGTGGAGAACTGGAAGGCGAGCTGGGCTGGAGGGTTGATACCACCAAAGCAGCCGAATCATTGGCCGCGCGATTTTCCAGCCGCACCCAATCGATTTTCAAGCGCCTGCGTTATTGGCTGGTGGATCTGATCCTGCCGGACAATTGGGAAGCTGGTCCACGTACGGGCACCTGGCGCAAAGCCCACCGCATGCAAATTGAACGCAAACAGGTGCTTTTCCCCAATCTTCTGCTGGCGATTCAGGATAATCTGGATTCAAGAGATGCCTTTGAGCAGGCCTTATGGATTGCACAGCGCGAAGGGGCACGCATCTCAGCTATTCATCTGGTGGCCAGTGCCGAGGAGCTGGAAAGCGACAAAGTGAAGCGGTTACGGGAGATCTTTTATTGGCGTCTAGGAGAAACCGGCGTGCAGGGCAGTCTGGCCATTGAGGTGGGTGAACCGGGGAAAAGGATTTTGGAACGTGCTTTCTTCACTGATATGGTGATTGTAAAAATGAACTATGCACCCGGGATTCAACCGCTTCAAAAGTTGCGCTCCGGTTTTCGCACCCTGGTTCGAAAAACTCCGCAACCTCTATTGGTGGTTCCTGGCTTTATGCGGCCGGTCAAGCGTCTGTTACTGGCTTACGATGGCAGCCCAAAAGGCAAGGAAGCCATGTACATAGCCGCCTACCTGGCTATTCACTGGAAGGTGGAGCTCTACATATTAACCACCTACCGGGATGCAGACCAGAAAGAAGAAATGAAAAAACATATTAACAAAGCCAGATCTTACATGCGTTTTGGAGGTGTTTTTTATAAAGCTCATTTACGGAAAGGCTTAACCGGTCAGAATATCCTCAATTTTGTAAAGGAAAAAAATGTCGATATGGTCATTATGGGTAGTTATGGGTCTGCGCCGATAAAAGAAGTGATGTCTGGCAGCACCGTTGATTATGTTCTGGATAGTATCCAGATTCCAGTTTTGATCTGCAAATAAAAAGTTAGGCTGCTATAACAATTAGACAACTAAATACAAACCTTAAACATACTCAATCTAAACAAATTCGTAACAAAAAACTCTTCTTATTTTAGATAAATTCAGTATACTTATTTTAATGCTTAATTTTTCTCTCATCTACGTTAATATTTCCTTTTTTACCAGTATCATATCCCTGATTCTTTTCTTTTTTATTTGGAAGAAAAGGCATGTAAAAGGTAGTAAGTATTTATTGATTGCAGTAATCGCTGTAACCCTTTACAACATGGCATATGCGCTGGAATATTCAGCCACCACCATTGAAGGAAAAGTGTTCTGGTCAAAGGTGGAATATATCGGGATTGGAACTCTTTTACCTGCACTTTTTCTGTTTGTGCTTGAGTACTTCAGGATTGTAAAAAAAATAAAAATTGGACATGCAATTTTATTATGGTCAATGCCGTTGTTGGTGATGGGATTAGCCTGGACCAACGAACTGCATGGATTGATCTGGAGCGGTTTTGGGGAGATTGATCCGGTCACGAATTTGATGGTATACCATCATGGTAGTTTTTTCACATTCAGTATCATACTCCAATATTTATTGGGTTTGGGATTAATATTCATTTTGACCCGCCAATGGTTTCGATTCAGACAACGATCATTTCGTAACCAGATTATTTTATTCTTTTTAGCCATTCTGTTGCCCTTTATTGGCAACATCATTTACTTATCCCGAAATAACCCGATACCTGGCATGGATTGGACACCCATTTTCAGTTTCTTCTCGATTGTCTTATTTTATTTATCGATTACTTTGTTTCGATTTCTGGACCTTCTTCCGGTCGCTCGAGATTTGGTGTTTCATCTAATGCAGGATGGCATTATGGTGGTGGACTTTCAATTCAGGGTAGTTGACTGGAATCCAGCCTTGCCGCAACTGTTGCCAAATTTGCCAATTACCCACGGTGGTTCAGCGTTACAGATATTCCGAATATTAGGTATCAATAACAATCCCTTTGAAAACATTCAGGAATCGGTCAACTATGAAGTGGAAATCACAGAACCAGAACAGTGCATCATCGATATTATCATTTCACCTCTGCATCAAAATAATCACTTTGACGGCTGGCTGGTCATCTTTGATAACGAAACCGAACGCCGGTTAGCCACCCGGGCCCTGGAGACAGCAAACAAGACCTTGATGCAGAAATTAGATGAAATTGAAAAATTGCGGGATCAACTTAAAGAACAGGCTATTCGTGACCCGCTGACCGGGCTTTACAATCGGCGCTTCTTTGATGAATACTTTGCGAATGAGCTTGTGCGCTGTAAACGCACAAACACCCCGATCAGCCTGTTAATGATTGATATCGACCATTTTAAATCGGTCAACGATCGCTTTGGACACATCGTGGGCGACCAGGTACTGGAAATGCTGGGTGAGATTCTGAAATCCATGTTCCGCGCCTCGGATGTCTCCTGCCGCTTTGGGGGTGAGGAATTCCTGGTGCTTCTGCCCGGTTTGGCCAGTGATCAGGCATATAATCGCGCTGAAGACTTACGTAAACGCTTTGAACAGGCAACCAGAGATGCGGAATATTTATATACTCAGGTGACAATTTCTGTGGGCATCAGCAACTATCCGGTGGATGCAGATAACACGCGCGACCTTTTCCGGATTTCGGATAAAGCGCTGTATCAAGCCAAGGAATTGGGGCGCAACCGGGTTTGTTGTATAGCCTCAGAAACAAAGGGGGATAGGGTTGAGTGGTGAGGGGTCAGGGTTTAGGGTTTAGGGGGTCTGATGAAAATTGTAGGGGCAGCGTCCGTGACCTGCCCGAATTGAGGGGTTGTTAACCATTGGATTGGACTTATCCATAATTGTCCGGTAGGGGTGAAGGATTGGAGTATGGATCTCCTGATGGAAAACGGTGTCAATTCTCCATGATCACCCCTACCCGTTATTCACGCGCCATTGTTAATGGCATCCACCACGTTCGATTTTCGATAATTGAATATCATTCCATTGATGGCACAGATGGAATTGAATCCTCTAGAAATTTTTTTTGGTTGACTTGCTCACTTTTCCACATTTAAAGGATTTTCACGCTCAAAATCGATGTTTTCAGGACACTAAAGCGGGACACTAAGCGGGCGGGGTTACCTTCTAAATCCTCAATTCCAATTGATCTGATGAATCCTTATGTGCAGGACACCTTCTCATGGTCGTGGAGTGGAAGGGGGTTGTTAACCATTGGATTGGACTTATCCATAATTGTCCGGTAGGGGTGAAGGATTGGAGTACGGATCTCCTGATGGAAAACTGTGTCAATTCTCCAATCCTTCACCCCTACTTCAGAATTACCAATTACAAATGGGCAAAATGATTTACCCTTTCGGACAAATTGGTACTAAACGAATATGGTAACGTTGGGAGTGGTCACCATACCCATTTGCTATGCTTGAGTGTGTCGATTACTAATTTTGATGGAGATGAATATCTTTGATGGTAAATGTGGTGGATCTGGCGTAGGTTGATCATGGATAATAACCACCGTTTGCCATTAAAAGACCCGTACTCCATGATCAACCCTACCAAAACAATTTAATTGAACCCCAAACTTTTTATTACCAAGCAAGAGATAATCTGTGTTCGTCACAACCACAGACCGAAGTGTATAAAAGGTTATGATTTTCAATTATTAATCGCTCAAAGATTAATTATGATTATAATTAATCCATAACGAATTCAACTTAGCAGTCTCAAGGAAATATCTTCATGGCTTACAATCCGGTTGTTCATAACCGCCATTCCATTCGATTACAGGGTTATGATTATTCCCAATCTGGGGCCTATTTCATCACCATTTGTACGTATAAAAAAGAACGTTTTTTTGGTGAAATTGTGAATGGTGAAATGAAATTAAATTTATTGGGGAATTACGCATACCATCAATGGAAACAAATCTCATCACGGTTTGATAATTTGGAATTGGATGAGTTTGTGATCATGCCCAACCACGTCCACGGAATAATTGTGATTCAATCGGACAAAGTTGAAGAATCGGAAAATAACAACCATTTTCCAAGAGAAAAATTGTATTCCAATCCTTCAATCGTTCAACCTCATAGGCAAATCCAACAGAATGGTACTGTACCCGGTTCTATTGGAGCGATCATTCAGAATTACAAATCAGTCACAACTCGTAAAATCAATGCCATGCCAGCAATGAAAAACACTAAAATCTGGCAGGTAAATTATTACGATCATATCATTCGGGATGAAGCAGATCATGCCCGGATAATTGAATATATACGCGAGAACCCTGCTAAATGGGAACAGGATGAGTTATTTTAATTCAGGTAATGGTGATAATTTGAAGTCAAAACATGGCACATCTGTATTCAAATTTCATTCCTTTCCTCATATCACCCAGTTAATCACCTGCCATCATGAAACGCAACCACCCCGTTTGAAAATCGACAGTCGAACATCTGTGCATTGATCAGACGTAGGGGCAGCGTCCGTGACCTGCCCGAATTGAGGGGTTAGAGGCAGGGTGGTGGGTGAATTCATTGTAGTGGTGGGGGAGATTTTAGGGGTGAAGGATTGGAGTACTCATCTCCTGATGGAAAACTGTGTCAATTCTCCATGATCACCCCTACCAGTTAATCACCCGCCATCATGAAACGCAACCACCCCATTTGAAAATCGACAGTCGAACATCTGTGCATTGATCAGACGTAGGGGCAACGTCCGTGACCTGTCCGAAGCATGCAATTCATCCATACACCATTTTCCATCACAAGATGTGTACTCCATGATTACCCCTACCGGATAATTCATCCATTCGGCATCAATGAAAACCATTCTGGATGAATGATTGTGGCATAAACGTCCTGGAAATATTGTAAATTCAAGCGTATGGTCAATGTCACAGGCGAAATGGAATACATGATCTGGTTATCAGTTGCCAATCAGTGAGTCGGGGCGACTTTTATCGCAACCCGGTATGGGGTTTATAATTGATCCTGAAGGTAATCAATCATGAACAAACTCGGTGAGGTAACTTGGCGGTAACTATAAGAGAAGTAGCCCAACGAGCGGGATGCTCGATCAAGACTGTTTCGCGGGTGGTGAATGATGAACCACATGTGAAAGCGGAGTTGCGAGAGCGGGTAAATAGCGCTATCTCAGAGTTGGGTTATGTGCCCAACCTCTCCGCCAGGCAATTGGTGCAAAGGAAATCGCATGTGATCTGCATCTTGCTGCATTCCTCTGGTTCTTTTCAATCCACAGTCATCTCAAAAGTGCTTGATCTGGGTTATGAAGGTAATTATGAAATTCTGATCCAAACCTACTATCCTTCCTTCTCGCGTTCACGGGATAAGATAGCAAACTTGATCCAGCAAAAACGGATTGATGGTTTGGTCACGACGCCGCCCTGTGATAGTGACCCATTCCTGACGAATCTGATTAAGACAGCAGGGATTGCGCATGTTCACATTGCTCCTTTTCAACCGACCGGTGGAACGCCCTATGTCTCTGCCGAGGATTTTGCCGGTGCCTACCAGATGACTGAAGACCTCATCCAGAATGGTCATCAAAAGATCGGATTGTTGATGGGGTTGCGCAATCATCGCTCCAGCCTGGATCGTCTGCTTGGTTACAAGGCGGCAATGGAAGCCCATTCGATCCCATTTGATGTGAAATATCTGGTCGATTCTGAGAATAATTTTCCGGGAGGTTATACCGCTGCCAAAATATTAATGAGTTTAGCTGACCCTCCGACAGCAATTTTTGCGTTGAGTGATGAAGCCGGAGCAGGCGCGTTGTATGCTTTGAATGAAATGAAGATCGAAGTTCCCGTGCAGGTTTCTTTGGCGGCTTTTGGAGATATGGCTCACAGCAATGAAATCTGGCCAGGTATCAGCGTGGTCAAGTACCCATTGGAACAGATTGTAGAAATGTCAGTGCGGATGCTGATTGAGCTGGTGGAAGACCGAAATCCAGAGACTCGCCAGGTGATCTTCCCCACGAAAATGATTCAACGGGGTTCGATTCGTTCCATTCTGGATGACGACCATCAAAGTGACACGGAGAGCAGATGAAAAAAACCAAAAATTTCCATATAAAGATTTTATTATTTCTATTTATGATGTTTATCCTGACATCCTGTTCAGGGAATGCGGATGGTTTCATCCAGAGTGATTCTTCGGCGCTCTCCAGCGAACAAACCAGCATGGAAGGTCAATTGATCCGGATCGATGGGGATGAGATGACCATTCAGCAACCCGATGGAGAAGAAATTGTCCTCCTTACCTCCGAAAAAACGATATTTTGGGAGGGTATTGACTGGATGGCAGAAATCCCGGTTGAAATTGGTGATCAAATCAGTGCCAAAGGTGCCTGGAGCAAGGATGAAAGTGTTTTTGAGTTAGACAGTTATTATGCCAACCTGCAGGAATTGAAAGGCATCGTCTTTTATGTGTGCGGGGAAACGGAAGCCTTTGCAGTGGATCAGCCGGATCAGGATTACTTAATTTTGCCTTTGCCCAACAAAACAGAACTACTGACTGAAACCCCTGAAGATCCCAGATCGTATAAATATTTCGATCTGATGCCTAATTTTGGGGAAGAACTGGAAGTGGTGGGACGTAGAATTGATGATCCATTCGTTATTGCTGTCAAATTGACCCGTTTGAATTAACTTCAGGTTGGCACACATTATGGATTTAGTATCAGGGTACCCTTACTCTTTCAAAAACCATTTTTCTTGAATCTCTTCTGGAGTCATAAATTGGTCGACGGAGTGATGATCATCTTGTCCGGCAAATGCTTCAATCCATTTGGCGAGGTATTCCTGGGTCACGATGGGTATATCCACATACAGGGTTTTTCCAAACTCACCTCTTAATGACAGCGGGTTGATTTCTAAACCGCTAGCCAGGTAAAAAGCGGTATAAGCAGCGTCATACGCGATGCCAGGTGGATTACTCAGCGCAATACAATTGAAACC
>SWCA01001171.1_pt1 | contig 33314 bp, 30 predicted proteins | sample 4692961 | NCBI WGS metagenome assembly SWCA01 (sample SAMN10267275, study PRJNA491770) | bioreactor metagenome | isolation source: DHS bioreactor inoculated with | place: Japan: off Shimokita Peninsula
CCCCCCGACGCGCCCGGCATCCGGCGCGGCTGGTCGTAGCCGATGTAGCATCCGGCCACGACGTTGGAGGTGAAGCCGATGAACCAGACATCGCGCGAGTCGTTGGTGGTGCCGGTCTTGCCCGCGGTGGGCACGCCAAGGTTGACCGCCCCCGCCGCGGTGCCACGCTGAACCACGCCCTGCATCATCGAGGTGAGCTGGTAGGCGGTGATCGCGTCCATCACCCGCTCGCGGTTGGTGGTGATGCGCGGGCTCTCGCCCTCGGGCAATTGCTCGGTTTCGCAATCGTCGCAGATCCGGCTGTCATGGCGGTAGATCGTGCGCCCCCAGCGGTCCTGCACCCGGTCGACCAGCGTCGGCTCCACCCGCTCGCCGCCATTGGCGAACATCGCATAGGCCGAGATCATCCGGAACAGCGTGGTTTCCGACGAGCCGAGCGCGTTGGCGAGGAACGGATCGAGATCGTCGTAGACCCCGAAGCGTTCGGCATAGCTTGCCACCACGTCCATCCCCACTTCCTGGGCCAGACGCACCGTCATCAGGTTTCGCGATTGTTCGATCCCGGTGCGCAGCGGCGTCGGCCCGTAGAACTTGCGGCTGGCGTTCTGCGGCCGCCAGATCCCGGCGCCGGTGTCGATCTCGATCGGGGCGTCGATGATGATCGAGGCGGGCGAGAATCCCGAATCGAGCGCCGAGGCATAGACGAAGGGCTTGAACGACGAGCCGGGCTGGCGGGTGGCCTGGGTGGCGCGGTTGAACACCGAGTTCTGGTAGGAAAACCCGCCCTGCATCGCGATCACCCGGCCGGTATTGACGTCCATCGCCATGAAACCGCCCTGGATTTCGGGAATCTGGCGCAGGGTCCAGCGGATGAAGTCGCCGGTGCCATCGTCGCCGCTGGTCATCCGGCGCACATGCACCACGTCGCCACGGCTGAAATTGTCGGCGAACGAGCCCTGCATCCACGAAATGTCGGCGCGCGGCACCTCCCACGGCGACGGCTCGGGCTGGCCTTCGATCTTCAGGGTCAGGCGCTGGTCGCCGACCTGGTCGACGACGGCCACATACCACTGGCTGTCCAGCGTGACGTCACGCGCGGTGCGCACATTGGCGAGCGCCTGCTCCCAGGTGCCATCGTCGATGCTGGACGGGTCGATCGTCTTGCCGGTGCCGCGCCAGACGCCGCGCGCCCGGTCGAAATCCTCCAGCGATTTCTGCAAGGCATGGGCGGCGACGATCTGCAATTGCGGGTCGACCGTGGCGCGGATCGAGAGGCCACCACCAAAAAACTCGTCTTCGCCGAAGTTGCGGCTGAGCTGGCGCCGGATCTCGTCGGTGAAATAGTCGCGTTCGGGCAGTTGCGAGCGGAACGAGGGGTAATCGCCGGCCTGCACCGTCAACAACGGGTTGGCCACCGCCGTGTCATAGCTTGCCTTGTCGATATAGCCGTTCTCGTGCATCTCCCGCAGCACGTAATTGCGCCGCGAAATCGCCTCGTCATACTGGCGCACCGGGTGCAGGTTGCCGGGCCGCTGGGCCAGGGCGGCGAGATAGGCCGCCTCTTCGGGCGCAAGCTCGTCCAGCGTCTTGTTGTAATAGGTCTGGGCGGCGGCGGTGACGCCGAAGGAGTTCTGCCCGAGGAAAATCTCGTTGAGATAGAGCCCGAGGATCTGTTCCTTGTCGAGCGATTGCTCGAGCCGGGTCGCGAGAATCAGTTCCTTGATCTTGCGTTCGGCGGAACGGTCGGAGGAGAGCAGGAAGTTCTTCATCACCTGCTGGGTGATCGTCGAGGCGCCGCGCAGCCGGCCGCCGCGCAGGGCTTCGACGGCAGCGGCCACCATGCCGCGCATGTCATAGCCGCCATGGACGTAGAAGTTCTTGTCTTCGGCCGAGACGAAGGCGTGTTTGACCAGTTCGGGGATCTGTTCGGGCGGGGTGTAGAGCCGGCGCTCGCGCGCGAACTCGTCCATCAGCCGGCCCTGGCCGGAATAGACCCGGCTGATCGTTGGCGGCTGGTAATTCGCCAATTGCTCATGGCTCGGCAAGTCCCTGGAATACATCCAGAAGATCGCGCCAAGCGTCAACGCGCCCATGACCGCAGCCAGCGTCAGCCAGGAAAAGATCGAGCCCAGAAAGCCCAGGATGAATCGGATCACACGCCGCCCCCGAGAGTGATGTCGGGCCGTCTATACGCGAGGTGGCGCAGGGGGTCAAAACACGATCTGTCAACTTCGGCGGGGAATTGCCCCCGGCACGGCCCCCGCGCGGGTTTGCGCCGGTTTCTTCCAGCCGCGACGATCGGGGCTGGACGGCAGCGACCGGTGGGGCAATCTGTGGTCCATGAAAGATGCGAGCCACATGCCCCTGCCAGATCCAAACGACGTGTTGCGCAGCTACGAAGCGGTAGCCGACGATTTCGCCCGCGCCCGCAGCGGCGTGCTGTTCGAGCGCCGCTGGCTCGACCGTGCCCTCGGCTTCGCGCCGGGGCGCGAGGTGCTCGATCTGGGTTGCGGGCCGGGCCGGCCGATTGCGCGCTATCTCGCCGAGCGGCGCTGCCAGCTCACCGGCGTGGACGGCGCGGCGACGATGTGCGCGCTCTATGCCGCCAACGTGCCCGGCGCCGAAATCTATCACGACGACATGCGCGGGCTCGGCCTCGACCAGCGGTTTGACCTGATCCTGGCCTGGGACAGCCTGTTTCACCTCACCCCCGACGACCAGCGCGACATGTTCGCCACCTTCGCCGCCCATGCCGGGGCGCGCGCGGTGCTGCTGTTTACCTCGGGAACCAGTGCGGGCGAGGCCGTGGGCTATGCCGCCGGAACGCCGGTCTACCATGCCTCGCTGGCGCCGGACGAATATCGCGGGCTGCTGGTGCAGACCGGGTTCGAGGTGCTGAGTTTCGTGCCCGAAGACCCCGATTGCGGCGGGCACACGGTGTGGATGGCGCGCTATCTGGGCGGCCAGCCTACCAGCGCCCGGTAAGGCTTTTGACCAGCAGGCTGCCGCGCCGGACGAACTCCGAGCCGCCAAGCCGCCCGGCCGCGATCGCCGCCGGATCGGCCGCCGCGCGCGCCAGCACCGCCTCCGCCCGCCACGCCGCCCGCAGCGCCGGCAGCGCCGGGCCAAAGCGTGTGGCCCGCGCCGCGCGCAGTCCGGCACGGGAAGTGGCGATCAGATCCGCCACATCCTGCGGCACCGCCTGCCAGCCGCGCGCGGTCAGCTCCGGCGCCGCCATCAGCCACGACGCCAGCCCGGAGGCAAGGCCCACCGCCCGCGCCGGTTGCTCCAGCGCCGCACCGCCCCCCAGCGCCTGCACCGAGGCCCACATCAGGTTGCCGGCGGTCTCGGCAAGGTAGGTTTCCAGCCCTGCCGCCTGCGCGAAGGCCGCGCGCTCCAGATCGGCCCAGCGCGCCACCACCATCGCGTCGAGCAGGTCCACCGCCAGCCCGGACCGGCGCACCAGTTCGGCGAGCGGCGCCGCCACCTCATGCCCGCGCGCCGGTTTGCCCGCCTCGATCTCGGCCAGCGTATCGCGCCAGAATTGCAGCCGCATCTGGCCGATCATCGGTTCGGAGGCGACCCAGGGCGCGCGGGCGATCTCGAGATTGAAGGCGTAGAGCACAAACAGCCGGGCGCGCGCGTCCGGCCCGCCGGTCATCGCCGCCAGAAAGCGGTCGGGATCGCCCGCCTCGACCAGTGCCGCGCAGGCCGCCACGCTCATGCCCGGCGCATCCCGGCACCGGTAGCGGTCATTGCGCCGCGAGCCCGGTGGCGCGGGCGGGATCCAGCCCGTCGCGCACCAGCTTCCAGTTGATCGCGTCCAGCAACGCCTCGAAGCTGGCATCGACGATGTTGGGGCTCACCCCCACCGTCGACCAGCGCCGCCCCTGCCCGTCCTCGCTGTCGATGATCACCCTTGTCACGGCATCGGTGCCGCCCTGGGTGATGCGGACCTTGAAATCGACCAGCTTCAGATCGTCGATACAGGCCTGGTAGGGGCCAAGATCCTTGCCCAGCGCCCGGGCAAGGGCGTTGACCGGGCCCCGGTCGGAGCCATGCGGATCGAGGCTTTCGGAGACCGAGAGCTTCTTGTCGTCGCCGATCTTCACCACCACCACCGCTTCCGACAGGCTGACCATCCGGTCATAGCGGTTCTTGCGCCGCTCGACGGTGACCTTGTAGCGCTTGACCTCGAAGAATTGCGGCAATTGCCCGAGCATCCGCCGCGCCAGCAACTCGAAGCTGGCCTGCGCGCCGTCATAGGCATAGCCCTCGTCCTCGCGGCGCTTGATCTCGTCGAGGATCTCGCCCAGCCGCACATCGCCCTTCTCGATCTCGATCCCGGCCTCGGCCAGCCGCCCGCGCAAATTGGCCTGCCCGGCCTGGTTCGACATCGGCACCAGCCGCGCATTGCCCACCAGCCCCGGCTCGATATGCTCATAGGTCGAGGGGTCTTTCAGGATCGCGCTGGCATGGAGCCCGGCCTTGTGGGTGAAGGCGCTGGCGCCAACGTAAGGCGCCGAACGCAGCGGCACCCGGTTGAGGATATCGTCGAGCTTGCGCGAGACCTTGGTAAGCGTGAGCAACTGCGCCTCGGTCACGCCGATATCGAAACCCGACCGATAGGGTTCTTTCAGCAGCAGCGTCGGGATCAGGCTGATCAGGTTGGCATTGCCGCAACGCTCGCCGAGTCCGTTCAGCGTGCCCTGCACCTGCCGCGCGCCGGCGTCGATCGCGGCCAGGCTGCCGGCGACCGCGTTGCCGGTATCGTCATGGCAGTGGATGCCGACATGACTGCCGGGAATCCCCGCCTCGATCACCGCGCGGGTGATGTCGTGGATCTCGCCCGGCAGGGTGCCGCCATTGGTGTCGCACAGCACCACCCAGCGCGCGCCCGCCTTGTAGGCCGCCAGCGCCGCGTCGAGCGCGTAGGGCGCATTGGCCTTGTAGCCGTCGAAGAAATGCTCGGCGTCAAACAGCGCCTCCTTGCCCTGTGCGACGATATGGGCGACCGAGGCGGAGATGTTTTCGAGGTTTTCCTCAAGCGTGATCCCGAGCGCGGTGGTGACGTGGAAATCATGGGTCTTGCCGACGAGGCAGACGGCGGGGGTATCGGCGTGCATCACCTGCGCCAGCACGTCGTCATTGGCCGCCGACCGCCCGGCGCGCTTGGTCATGCCAAAGGCGGTGAAGGTGGCGCGGGTCGCCGGGCGGGCGGCGAAAAAATCGCTGTCGGTCGGGTTGGCGCCGGGCCAGCCGCCCTCGATGTAATCCACCCCAAGCCGGTCGAGCGCCTCGGCGATGGCCACCTTCTCGGCTACCGAGAACTGCACGCCCTGCGTCTGCTGCCCGTCGCGCAAGGTGGTGTCGTAGATGTAGAGGCGTTCAGTCATCGGACCGGCCTTTCTTCTCAGTATCGTTTCTCGCCTGACCCGACCGGATCGCAAGCGATCCGGTTTGCGCCCGCCCCGCCCCCAAGGCGGGCGCAAGCGCCCCCCTTCGGACCGGGCGCAAACCTCTGGTGTTCACAGCCCGCATCACAGCCCCTCCAGCTTTGCCGGATTGAATCCCGGCCCCGGCTCCAGGTCCACCCCGGCCTTCGACATCCGCACCTCGACCCCGGCCGCCACCAACGCGGCTTTCAGCGCATCGACGGGGGCGAAATCCCGGCTCTGCATCGCGTCCGTGCGCAACGCCGCAAGCTTGTCGGCCAACGCCGACAGATCCACCGCCTCGATCCAATCTCCCATCTCGTCGCCCAGAAGGCCGATCAGCCCTGCCGACGCCTTCAGCCCGGCCGCGTCCCCCGCGCCCGCCAGCCGGTGCAATTCAGCCACGGCGCCGGGCGTGTTGAGATCGTCGGCCAGCGCCGCGACCACGGCCGCATCGGGCGCAGCGGGCTCAACGCCTGCCACCAGCGCCCGCCACTTGCGCAACGTCGCCTCCGCCTCCTCCCGCCTCATCTCGGTCCAGTCCATCGGCTTGCGGTAATGCGTGCCGAGAAACACGAAGCGCATCACTTCGCCCGGCACCCCCTGCTCCAGCAGATCATGCACCGTGAAGAAGTTGCCCAAGCTCTTCGACATCTTTCGCCCCTCCACCTGCAACATCTCGTTGTGCAGCCAGTAGCGCGCAAAACCCGCCCCCGGATGGGCGCATTTGCTCTGGGCGATCTCGTTCTCGTGGTGCGGGAATTGCAGATCGTTGCCGCCGCCGTGAATGTCGAAGGTCTCGCCCAGAAGCTCGTAGCTCATCGCCGAGCATTCGATGTGCCAGCCCGGCCGCCCCCGGCCCCATGGGCTGTCCCATCCGGGCTCGCTGTCGCTGGCGGGCTTCCACAGCACGAAGTCCATCGGGTTGCGCTTGTAGGGCGCCACCTCCACCCGCGCGCCGGCGATCATGTCGTCGGTCGAGCGGCCCGACAGAGCGCCGTAATCGGCGTAGCTGTCGACGGCAAAGAGCACGTGGCCCTGCGCCGCGTAAGCATTGCCGCGTGCGATCAGTTCCGAGATCATCGTGATCATGTCGCCGATATGCTGGGTCGCGCGCGGCATCTGGTCGGGGTCGAGCGCCCCCAAGCTGTGCATGTCGTCGAGATACCACTGCGTCGTCGTCGCGGTGATCTCGTCGATCGGCACCCCGCTTTCCTCGGCACGGGCGATGATCTTGTCGTCGACATCGGTGAAATTGCGCACATAGGTCACGTGGCTCGCGCCGTAGACATGGCGCAAGAGCCGGTAGAGCACATCGAACACCACCACCGGGCGGGCATTGCCCAGATGCGCCCGGTCATAGACCGTCGGCCCGCAGACATACATCCGCACATTGTCCCGATCGAGCGGCTCGAAGCGCTCTTTCTTGCGGGTGGCGGTGTTGTACAGCTTGATCTCAACCATGTTGTCCTCGCGCACACATGCCGTGGCGGGCTTAGCAACTTCGGTAGAGAGAGGAAACAGAAGAACGGCCCGCCTGACGATGTCAGATGGTAATGCAGATGCAGATAATGATGCCGGTCTTGGTCATGGCGGTTTCATAGCAGGCTTTGCCCGCGCCGCCAAGGCTGTTAGCCTGCGACCATGTCACGCGATCTCGTCCACCGGCTCTGCGCCACCCTGCCCGGCGCCGAGCTTTCGCAGCCCTTCGGGCCGGGCACCGATGTCTGGAAGGTCGGCGGCAAGATCTTCGCCGCCATCGGCAGCGAGGCGACCGGGCTCAGCGTGAAATGCCCCGATCTGGAAACCGCCGAGATGCTGCGCGATGCCGGCGCGGCGCTCAAGGCGCCCTATTTCCACCAGACCTGGGTGCTGGTGCCGTTCAAGACCGCCCCGGACGACGAAATCGCCCACCGGCTGGGCACCAGCTACGATGTGATCCGCGCCAGCCTGCCGAAGAAAGTTCAGGCAAGCCTCGCTCCGCGCGCGTGACCGGCGCCGTCTTCTTTGGTCGGAAAATACCTCACGGGGGTCCGGGGGTGTGAAACCCCCGGGTGTCGGCGGCTGCGGGCGGCCGGCCGTCAGGCCACCGCCGCGTTGGTCTTCGCCGCAAGCTGGCCCTTGAGCCAGAGCTGGATCACCTTGGTCAGCACCCAGGGGATGAAGAAGGTGGCCGCGATCAGCGCCACCGCACCAAGGATGCGGAACACCTCGCCGTAGCCCGCCGCCCCCAGCACCATCATCAGCGACGAGAACGCCGCCAGCGGAAAGGTGATCGCGCCCCAGAATGGCGAGAACCCGGCCTCGATCAGCCATTTCGCCCGTGCCAGCAGCAGCGCCACCAGCGCGATCGCAAACAGCCCGAATGCCAGCCCCAGCGTGTCCTTGCCCAGCAGCAGCGCCACGGTGCCCAGCAGGCTTGCGGGCGCGACATGGATCGCCAGCAGCGGGCGCAGCGGTGCCGGCACCCCCTGCCGGGCGAACTGGCGCGCCGAGAGCGCCCAGATCACCAGCGCCGCGGCCATCGTCGCCCAGAACACCAGCGTGGCGAAGCCGCTCCAGCCCAGCGGCAGCGCGGCGAAGGGGCTGACGATGAAGCCCACGAAGGTCAGGTGCATCACCGGGGTAACGCTGCGCGCCTCGGCCGTTCCGGTGAGGAACGCCTTGAGAAACAGCGCAAGGATGGTCGTGTGCCCGGCCACGGCAAGCACCAGCACCACCTTCGCCAGCACCACCGAGAGCGGCACCAGCGCCACCGCCAGCAGCATCCCCGCCATCGACATTGCCGCCAGCCCGGCCCGGCCCGGCAACACCTTCAGATCCTCGGCCACCACGCCGGGCCGCTTGGCGACCTTGGCCAGATACGAGCCCAGAAGGTAGAGATAGAGCAGCGTCACCGCGCCGAGCAGGAGCTGGCCCACGGCGGGGGTGAAGTTGAACGCGTCCTCGGTCCGGCCCCAGGCCGTGGCCAGCCCGAAGGCGCCGAGCACCGGCGGAAACACCGCCGGCGGCATCTTGCGCCAGCGCGGCAATTGCGCCTCGGATTGCGCCTTGAAGGCGGGGGGTTGTCCGGCCATTGGAAGTTCTCCTCTCCTGTCGCGCCCCCGATATGCCCGGTCGGACCGACGAAATCTATGCGCCCATGCGTCGCGGAACGGCCATCCGGAGCGGGCCAGCGGCATGGTCGGTTGACCCGGATGTCAGCCTGACCCATATTCGCTTCGGCACGCAAGTGTTTAAAATTGTGTAACTATCTCGCGTTTGCAATCGCCGGTTGAGGGGCCGGGCCAGCGCGGGCACAAAAAGGGGTAACTCATGAAAAAACTGATCGTTGCGGCGACCGCCGCAAGCCTTGTTGCGGGCTGCGCCCAGCAGGCCGCCGATGTCCAGCCGACCTATGTGTCGGCGATGAAATACGAGCGCTATTCCTGCCGCCAGATCGAGGAAGAGGCCCGCACCATCGCATCGCGCACCGGCCAGCTTACCGGGGTGCAGGACGAGCGCGCGCGCAACGATGCGGCGCTGACGGCGGCTGCCGTCATCCTGTTCTGGCCTGCGGCGTTTTTCATCAAGGGCGACAAGCAGAACGCCGCCGAGCTGGGCCGGCTGCGCGGCGAGCTCGAGGCGCTGGAACGTGCCTCCGACGCCAAGCATTGCGGGCTGGTCTTCCGGGCACAGACCGCCGACGACGGCGCCGACGCCTGATCGCGGGTCGGGCGGCCGCCGGCACCGTGGCCGCCCTTATCCCGCCCCCAGCGCCTTGCGCAGCATGTTCAGCGCCACCAGCGTGAGAAACACGCCGAAGACCCGTTTGAGCGGCTTCGGGTCGAGCGCGTGGGCCAGCTTCACCCCCAGCGGGGCGGTCAGCGTGGTCATCGCGATGACGATGAGAAAAGCCGGGATATTGACCGCCCCCAGCGTGTAGGGCGGCGCGCCCGGCACCTCGACAAACAGGAACGCGATCACCGAGGGCAGCGCGATGATCAGGCCGAACCCGGCGGCGGTGGCCACCGCACGGTGAATCGCCACCCCGTGCAGGGTCATGATCGGCACCCCGAACGAGCCGCCACCGATCCCCATCAGCACCGAGAGGAACCCGACGAGCGGCGACAGGGTCGCGCGCAGCAGCCCGCCCGGCATCGCCTCGGCCAACCGCCACTCGGCCTTGCCAAACAGCATGTAAAGCCCGATGGCAAAGGCCAATCCGCCGAAAATACCTTGCAACGTGGCCGAACGCAGGCCCGCGGCCACCAGCACACCGATCACCGCGCCAACCACGATCCCCGGCGCCCATCTCAGCAGGATCTGCCAGTCCACCGCGCCCCTGCGGTGATGCGCCACCACCGACCGGGTCGAGGTGACGATGATCGTGGCGAGCGAGGTGGCGAGGCAGACCTGCATCAGCGCCCCGCTTTCGAAGCCGAGGCCGGCGAAGGTGTAGTAAAAGGCAGGCACCAGCACGATACCGCCACCGACGCCCAGAAGCCCCGCCAGCACACCCGCGAAAGCGCCAATGGCGAGCAACAACAGCACCGCCGGTGCCAGCGTGGCGAAATCGAGCATGTCAGGCATCCTTGGTGATAGGGTCCACCACCGCCTCTTCCGGCACACGCGACAGCGCGTCAAGCAAAAGCGCCGGCCCCGCCCCCGGTTTCGTCGCGCCTTCCGAGAGCAGCCGCCGCCAGGCCCGCGCGCCGGGGCGGCCGGTGAACAGCCCGAGCATGTGGCGGGTGATCTCGTGCAGCCGCCCGCCACTGGCAAGGTGGCGCTCGATATAGGGCAGCATCGCGCGGGCGATGTCATGAGCGCTGGCCCCGGACGACGCGTGCCCGAAAATCGCGGCATCCGCCCCGAGCAGCACCGAAGCCGGATCGTGGTAGGCGACGCGCCCGATCATCACCCCGGCCATGCCCGCCTCCAGGTGCATGCGCACCTCGTCCAGCGTGCTCACCCCGCCGTTGACCGACAGGTGCATGTCGGGAAAGTCCCGTGCCATCCGGTGCACAAGCGCGTAGTTCAACGGCGGCACCTCGCGGTTTTCCTTCGGGCTCAACCCCTGCAACCACGCCTTGCGGGCATGGATCGTGGCCCGCCGCACCCCCGCCGCGCGGATCGCGCCGAGAAAGTCCGGCAACACCACTTCGGGGTCCTGCTCATCCACGCCGATCCGGCATTTTACCGTCACCTCAATGCCTTGCGCCGCGTCCTTCATCGCCGACACGCAATCGGCCACCAGCTCCGGCGTTTTCATCAGCACCGCGCCGAAAGTCCCCGATTGCACCCGGTCGGAGGGGCAGCCTACATTGAGGTTCACCTCGTCATAGCCGCGCGCAACGCAGAGCGCCGTCGCCGCCGCCAGTTCCGCCGGGTCCGACCCGCCGAGCTGCACCGCGACGGGGTGTTCCTCCCGGTTGTAGTCAAGCAGATGCAACGCCCCACCCCGCACCAGCGCCGGCGCGGTCACCATCTCGGAATAGAGCAGCGCCTCGCGGCTCATCAGCCGGTGGAAATAGCGGCAATGCCGGTCGGTCCAATCCATCATTGGAGCGACGGACATTCGTGCATGTTGACTCGTTTTCATTCTTTATCTTCAAACTGTTGGCGGCGGCGCGTGCAGCACCGGACTTGGCTCCGCTAGCCGCGAATTTTTCACTCTGCGACGGCACGGCGCAGACGCAACGGCCACCGCGCGAGAGCTTTGCCCGTCGTGCCGACCATGGCCCGTCACCGAACACGCCGCCCAGCTTCCGTCGCCAGACCTCTCGCGATCTCCTCGACCTGCATATAGACGACATGAGGGCGGATGGGAAACCACCTCGCCGACGTAAGGCCGCGACGTGGCTGGCGCAGTTCGCCGTGGCCACCGTCAACCGGCTCGACAACCTCTCGCGCGTTGACCGGCGCATACCGGATGGCGTGCGCCAGATGCTCCTGATCCGCAATCGCGGGGCCTCGGTGCGACGAGCGGAAAAAGCGGCGCCGCTGCGCGCATATCCCGCCAGAAACGCTTTCCCGCCCCCCACGCGGAGCGGCGACTGCAAGGTGGATGTCGCGCACGGCGAAAACGTCGACTGCGGTTCGTCTGGGCGGGTCTCGCAGCCGGATAACGCGGCGTATCTGGCGCTAGATGATCTGTTCGCGTCGGTGAAAGGCCGGTCCGGACGGATCAGCACGCACCGCGGAAAGCGCCGCGAGCCGGATCGCCGCTCCCCCCGAGACGATCCCGAGACGCCGGGGCCGGTGTTACGCGCTGCCGACGGACCCGGGATTCGGCCAATTGCCGGGTGCTGTCGCCACGCCACCCAGTTGCGTCGGTTCCCGTGGCATTGGCCGGGATCAATCTGCGATACGGGTTGACCAGGCACCGCGCCGCGCCGATCAAGACCATGGAGGTGGCGAAGGGTCGCACGGTGTCTTTTGCCGTTACCGGCCCCGATTATGGCCAATCCGCGCCCGGCGCGGGTGAAAACGCGGCGGGTTTCGATCATGGTAAGGATTAGAATGGACAACAGCAGCAACACATTCGAGCCGCAGGGCGGCGGGCAGGCGAAGCCGCACGGTATCGACCTCGAAAACTGGCGGCGCAAGCCCTTCAGCCAATGGGCGTTTTCCCATGTCGATGCGCTCGTGCCGACCCGGCCCATCGCCGCACAAATGCGCGATGGCGCGGCTCCCGACCTGGGGCCGCTGCTGACAGAGCGCGCGATGCTTGGTGACGGGAACGCCCCGCTGATCGCGTATCTGGAGCGTCTCGACACGGATGTCCTTCTTGCCGTCAAGCACGGGCGGCCGGTCGGGGTCTGGACCGCGCCACATGGCGATGCCAACCAGCCGCACCTGTTGTTCTCGGTGTCCAAATCGGTGACCGGCCTGCTCGCGGGAGCGCTTTGGGGCGACGGTCTTCTGGACCTCGATGCGCCGGTGGCAACGCTCGTGCCCGAAGCCGCCGGATCGGCCTTCGGCGATGCGCTTGTCAGGCACCTTCTCGACATGCAAGTGTCGATGCAGGTCGATGAGAGCTATGGCGCGCAATCCGGCTTCGGGGCGCGCTATTGCCGCGCCGTGCTCTGGGATCCCCCCATCCCGGGCGAAACCCTCGATCACCTGTCCCTCCTTGTGGACATCCCCAAGGGGCATGAGCCGCATGGTGCGGCCTTTCGCTACCGGTCCGCGAGCACCGACATGCTGGGGGTGGTGCTCGAGCGCGCGGGCGGCGACAGGCTTGCACGGCTGCTGGCCGGGTTTCTCTGGACCCCGATGGGCGGCCACGGCGCGGCCCATGTCACTACCGACCGTCTGGGCATGGCGCAGGCCGCGGGAGGCATTTCCTGCACGGCTTACGACCTCGCACGGCTGGGCGAGATCGTTCGCTGCGCAGGGGCCGTCGACGGAAGACAGGTTCTGCCCGCCGCCTTCGTCCGCGACACGGCAACCGGCGGCGATGCGGCGGCATGGCGCGTCGGGGACTGGGGTGGTGCCATGCCGGGGCACCGATACAGGAACCAGTGGTATGCCCGCGGTGACGCGGAGGGATGCATCTACGCCAAGGGAATTCACGGGCAATGGCTGGTCGTCAATCCGGCGCGGGGCACGACACTCGTCAAACTGTCGAGCCAGCCCATCGCCCATGATCAGGCCACGGATGACCTTACGCTGGCGCTGCTGGAGGAAATCGCCGTGCGCCTCTAGGAGCCGGTCGGCGGGCAGTGGCAATCGAAATGCTGAAATAATGCATTCGTTTGCACTTGCATTTCAGGGCCAAATTGGAGCAACATACGCTGGAAATGGGCGCTGGTGTTGATTGCGTTTGCAAACCTGCAACCGCAACGACGCGCCCCCCCTGGAACGATGACCGCCACCGCCAAAAAGGAACCGCCGAGATGTCAGCAGAGCCGCGTCGCATGACAGGTGTCACCCACCTTCGCAAACCCAACGATGCTACGGAAAGCGGGATGGAGGAAATCCAATCCGTGGTGAGCGAGATCATCGCCGCGATTCGCACGCGCGGCGATGCGGCCGTGGCGGATTACGCGGCACGCTTCGACAAGAGCGACCTGACGGTATTCGAGGTCTCCGAGGCGGCGCGCCGGGACGCGGTGGACCGGCTCGACCCCCAGACGCGGGCCGATACCGAGTTCGCCATCGCCAATGTCCGAAAGTTCGCCGAGGCGCAACTGGCCACGATGCTACCGCTGGAGGTCGAGATTCTTCCGGGCGTGCATCTCGGGCATCGGATCATCCCGGTCGAACGAGTCGGATGTTATGTGCCCGGCGGCCGGTATCCGCTGCTTTCGGCGCCGATCATGACCATCGTTCCGGCCAAGGTTGCCGGCGTCGACGAGGTCGTCGCCTGTCTGCCTCCGAATGCCCACGAGGCGATGATCGCGGGCTGTCACCTGTCCGGGGCCGACCGCATTTTTCGCATCGGCGGGGCGCAGGCGATCGCGGCCATGGCGTATGGCACCGAGACCGTGCCGCAGGTTTTCAAGATCGTCGGACCTGGAAACGCCTTCGTCAACGAGGCCAAGCGCCAGGTCTTCGGTCCGGTCGGTATCGACCAACTGGCCGGTCCGTCCGAGATCTACGTCCTGGCCGATCACACCGGCGATGCCGAGATGATCGCGACGGATCTGTTGGCACAGGCGGAACATGACGTCCGCACCCGCGTCGGCGTGATCACCACCGACGCGGCGCTCGCGCAGGCCGTGGAGGATGCGGTCGCGCGACAACTGAAACAACTCGCCACCGCGCAGACCGCCGGTCAGGCCTGGGACGCGATGGGCGAGATCGCGATTTGCGCGGACGAGGACACCATGATTGCCTATTCCGATCACATCGCCGCCGAGCATCTTCAGATCCACACAGCCGACCCGCATGGGCTGGCGGCCAGGCTGCGCAATTACGGATCGCTTTTCGTCGGAGACATGGCCAGCGTGGTCTATTCCGACAAGTGCTGCGGCACGAACCACACGCTCCCGACGATGGCGGCTGGACGGTATACCGGCGGGCTCTGGGTCGGCTCCTACCTCAAGACCGTCACCCATCAGTGGCTGGAGCCCGAAGGGGTGCGCCAGGTCGCCCCGCCCGCGGTGCGCCAGAGCGCGAGCGAGGGGCTCGACGGCCACCGGCGCGCGGCGCAGTTGCGGCTGGATCGGCTGCAAGCGCCGGAGGGCCGTGGCTATCCGGACTAGGTGCGCGCCTTTTCGAAAGCGGCCCAGGCCGCCTCGAACGCGGCAAAATCGAATCCTGGCGCACGGGCAGGATCAAGCACCAGTTTCTCGGTCTCTTGCATCTTTCCGATGGCCGCCGCCAATTGCGGCACCACCTCGGGCGGGATCACAACGGCGCCGTGTCGGTCCGCGTGGATCAGATCACCCTGCGCGATCGTCAGCCCAAAGATCGTGGCGGGTGTTCCGATTTCGGTCACATGCACGAACCCGTGGCTGGGGCCGATCGAGCCGGCGATCACCGGAAACCCCGGGGCCAGATCGCCCAGGTCGCGCATCACCCCGTTGGTCAGCGCGCCCGACATGCCGAAGCCCTTGTGGATCGTCGTGTTCACCTCGCCCCAATAGGCGCCGATGGCATGGGGGAAATCGATATCCTCGACCACCGCCACGGACGGTTTCCCGGCTTCGGCCATGGCCCGGTAGTAGTCCATGCGCCGCGTGCGGATCGTGGCCGCATCCTCGGTCGGGGGCGACACGGCAGCGATTTTGGCCGTGACCGCATAGCCGACGATCACCCCCTCCGGGTCGCTGGCCAACATGGTGCCACGGGTGAAGGCGTTGAACCCACGCTTGCCTTGTGCGACCTCGATCGCGTTGCAGACGGTGGGGGTATCGACGCGGTGCAGCAGGGTAAAAAGGTCGGTATCCATCATTCCTCCAGCCAGCGGCGCAGGGCCGCCGTGGTTTCAAGGGGTTGTTCCAGCGTGGGCAGATGACCCGCGTCTTCGATGATCGTGAGGGTCGATCCGGGCATCAGCCCGTGCATCACTTCGTGGCGTTCGACAGGGCAAAGCGCGTCGTCGCGCCCGCACAGCACCAGCGCCGGCACGGTGCAGGCGCGCAGGGTGTTCTGGCGGTCGGTGCGCGTTTGCAGCGCGCGCGACTGCGACACGAAAACCTCCGGCCCGAGGGCCAGCGCCATATCCATGCACAGATCAAGGATCGCCGCGCGATCCGGACCATTGGTCAGGTAATTCGGCTTCATCTCGTCGCGCATGACCTCAGCCAGACGGCCCGCCTGCACAGCGGCAATCTGCGGTTCGCGACGCGCCTTGACGGTTTCGGTCTCGGCGCGCGGATTGGTGTCCAAGAGCGCGATGCGGTCGATCCGGTCGGGCGCCTGCGCCAGCATCTCCATGGCGACGATTCCGCCCATCGACAGCCCGGCAAGGGCAAAGCGGGGCGGCGCATCGGCAAGGATCGCGGCCGCCAGCGCGGCGGTTGTGTCATGGCCATTCATCGTGGCCAGATGCAACACCCTTTGCCCCGACAGCGCGTCGATCTGCGGCGAGAACAGGCGCGCGTCGCACATCATGCCGGGGATCAGGACAAGAGGCGTCATGTCACCAACGCCGCCCCATCCGCCAGGGCGCCCAACTTGGCATAGGCGATCTCGGGATCGACCGCGCCGTAACCCGCGAACGTGCCGAACCCGCAATCGCTGCCGGCGATGACACGTTCCGCTCCGACGATGTCCACAAACCTTGCAATGCGTTGCGCGACCAGCTCTGGGTGTTCGACGAAATTGGTGGTGGTGTCCACAACGCCGGGCACAAGCACCTTGTCCTCCGGGATATCGCCTTTGCGGTCACGGAACACGGTCCATTCATGGCCATGACGCGGGTTGGAGGTTTCGAACAGCACATAGCGCGACTTTGTCGCCATCAGCGTGTCGAACATCTTGGCCATGGAGATGTCGCACACATGCGGGCCTTCGTAATTGCCCCAGCAGATGTGGACGCGCACTTTTTCGGCGGGCACATCCTGAAGCGCATGGTTCAGCGCCTCGACATGCGAGGCGGCGACCTTGACGAATTCGTCATCGCTCAGGTCATTGAACAGCATGTGCCGCGACAGGGCGAGGTCGGGGCAATCGAGTTGCAGATCGAGCCCCGAGGCGACGATGGTTTCGTATTCCGCCTTCATCGCGTCGGCCAGCGCCGCCAGGTAGGCCTCTCGCGTCTTGTAGTAATCGTTTTGCAGGAACAGCGAGATGACACCGGGGCTGGCGGCGTTCATGAAGGCCCGCTCAAGCCCGTGGTCGGCCATCGCCGCCTTGAGGTTCGCGATGTCCCTTTCCAGCTCCCCCTGCCCCTTCGACCTGACCTCGCCGACACACATGGGCCGCGCATATTGCGGCGTGCCGCCACCATCGGCCAGGCGTTTGAGGAAACTGGGAAACTTCTTCAGGTCGGCGGGCGCGTTGCGCGGGCTGTCACCGTCAAACCCGGTATAGCGGTCCTTGACATAGGTGGCATAGCTGATTTTGGAAGTCTCACCGTCGCTGACGATATCTATGCCCGCGGCCTGTTGTTTTTGCACGGTTTCCGACACGGCGCGGGTCATGCAGGCGTCAAAGGCGGCCTCGTCATATGGCGTGCCATGCTCGCGGGCGAAGATGAAGTCGACGACCTCCTGGGTGCGGGGGAGAGAGCCTACATGGGTTGTCAGGATTTTGGTCATGGGCGGCCTTTTCGGAGGATGTGATCGGAATGCACATCCCATGCGCGGAGACTGCGCACGGGATGTGCCCGGGGCGTTGTCAGCCTTTCCAGGTATGGCCCGCCGGATCGCCGGTGCCGACGACGCGGTAAAGCGCGGCCTCGCCGGTCATCGACGGGACGGCCGAATGGGCAAGGTTTTCAGGCACCGACATGGTGTCGCCGGGGGCGAGCGTGGCGCTGCCGCCATCCCAGTTCACCCGCCAATGGCCCTTGACCGGCATCAGCACTGTCGGGCGGTCATGGCTGTGTTTTTCATCCGTCGCGCTGGCGCGGGTGATGAAATCCACCTCGAAGCCCGGCTTGTCGCGCAGCAGGCCGGTCTCGCCGATCACCCTGACGGGTTTCTTGTCGGCCAGCGCCACCATATCCCAGTAGCGCGCGACGTGGTTGGGCAGAACCTCGGCCGTTGTCGGCTCCGGGCGCTTGGCCAGCTCCGCCTCCGACATCAACGGCATGGGCTTTACGCCTTCGGGCAGGGTCTGCCCCTTCTTGCTGTCGTAAAGCATACCGTTTTCGCCCAGCACGAGGCCATGGTCGGCGGCGTCCTCGATCACCTGCGGCGCCCACATCACGCCGCCGCCGGCATCGTCGCCGCCAAGGATCGCCATGATCATCCCGTAATCGGTGCCGATATTCTCGAAGCCACGAAAAACGCCGGTGGGAATGTTGAAGATATCGCCTTCTTCCAGCGTCACCTCGCCTGCATCGCCCCACCGGCCCCAGAAGAAGCGCCAGCGGCCCTTCAGGACGAAAAACACCTCGGCGGTGTGGTGGTCATGCAGAGAGTTGCGGCACTTGGGGGGTTGGCCGGCCGCCCCGATGTTGAAGCCATGCGGGATCGAGATATGCACGTGCTGATCGGGGCTTTCGGACACCCCGCCGCCGATGATGGTAAAATTTTCCTTCTGATCGCTGCCCGGCGTGTGCGCGTCGATGAAGGCGGTCTTGCACGGTTGCAGATCGCCGTAGCGAACGATGCGTGTTTCCATGTCTGCGGGGGTCATGTGTCAGTGTCCTTGTTGGGCCGGGATGTCCTGCGCCCGGCGCGTTAAACCAAATTCGCGTCACTCTCGGTCGCCCGGCCCGGCGGGCGGTTGTTGAGACGTCGCGCCCTGCGGCTGGCGAGCCAGCCATGGCGTGGTTCAAGAGCGCGGGCGACGGCAGCCATCATGCGTCGCCGGTATGAAGAAGGATCTGCTTCCAGATCGCCACCTCGTCCCACAACGACCATTCCCGCCTCAACCCCCACGGGCCGAACTCGGCATGGGTGAACCCCATGACGTGAACATGCGCGCCGGTCGGTGGGCCAAACTTTCCGTGGCCGGTGTGCGGCCCGTCGAGGCTCCAGCGGATCGCGGCGCGGTCGGGTTCGCCCTTGTCGTCTCGCCCGATCCGGTGGTGCACGGTGAATGTCGCGTCGGGAAAGGCGCTGCGCAACTGCATCCACTGGGCTTCGGCGAAGCGGACGCCCCAGCCGGTGACGCCGCCGGCGTGATACAGGCTCACTGCCCGGTCATAGGTCTTGGCGATCGCGGCGATGTCGAAATCCATGATCCGGGTCAGGATATCGGCCAGCCGGTCGCCCAGTGCGTGTTTGTTGCCGGTGCCGGAATAGGGACCGGGCCGGTCCTGGTCGGGTGTGAACGGGCGAACGGCGCTGGCCGCTCCGCCTTCGCGCGCGATACTGGCCGCTGCCCAGTCGCGGGGATGGTGGCCGAGCTGCTGCACCATCGAGGAGAAATCGTAGCACAGCCATTCGTCGGTGATGACCTCGTCCTGCACATAGCAATCGGCGATGCAGCGGGTCGTCACGCGCTTGCCCGTCGGCGCGCCGAAGACGCCATGGCCGGTATGGGTGCCGGTGATGACGGACCGGTGCGACGACAGGTAGCCATCGGTCTCGGAACCGCACCAGATCACGTCGTCCCCGAGAATTTCACGATCGGGAAAGGCGGCCTGGCTGGCGAGCGTGTCCTTGATGACGCCCTCGGTCCCGAGGATGAGCCCGGCGGTTGAACGCATGACCATGTCCGTGCCGTAGGACTGGTGCAGGGAGGCGATCTGGCGGCCCTCCCAGATCTCATAGGTCACGCCCTGGATGTAATCGGGCAGGTTGGCGAAGCGGCTCATGAACGCGCTCCGTGAAGATGGATCTGCTTCCAGACCGCGACTTCGTCGATCAGGGTGAATTCCCGGCGCAGGCCCCACTCGCCCCATTCGGCATGGGTGATGCCCATGACGTGCACCTCGGCCCCTGTCGGCGCACCGAAGTGGCCCGGTCCGTCGTGCCCGCCGGTGAGCGACCAGCGCACCGCCGCGCGGTTCGGCAGGCCGGGATCGGATCGACCAATCACATGATGAACGCGGAAATCAGCCTTCGGAAATGACGAGCGCAGTCGCATCCAGTCGGTCTCGGCGAACGCCCAGGACCAGCCGCCGCGGCTGCCCCAGTGCTCGGTCCGCACGGCGCGGTCGTATTCGCGGCGGATGACGGTGAAATCCTTGTCCATGATCCGTTGCAGGATCGTGACCAGCCTGGCGCCCCATTCATTGTCGTTGCCACGCCCCTTGTAGGGGCCCTTCACATCGTCGCGCGGGTGGAACGGCCGAATGCAGCGCTCCGCCCCACCCTCCTGCTCGATCTGCCAGCGCGCGTAGTCGGACGGATCCCAGTCGAGCTGCCGGGCAATACCGCCCGCGTCGCGGATCAGCCATTCGTCGTCGATCACGTCGGCCTTGGCGGCGCAATCGGCGATCGCACGAATCTCGAACCGCTTGCCGGTGGGCGCGCCGAAGGCGCCGTGGCCGGTATGGGTGCCCGAAGTGACCAGACGATGCGACGACAGGTAGCGGCCCGGCTCGTCGGCATCCTCGGACCAGATCACATCTTCGCCCAGCAACTGGCGGTCGGGAAACTCGGCCAGGGTGGCCAGGGTGCCGTCGATCACACCGGCATTGCCGCGCACCAGACCGGACGGGAACCGCATCGGGATGTCCTTGCCGTAGTAATGATGCAGCGTGGCCAGGCCGCGTTCCTCCCAGATCTCATGCGTGATCTTCAGGATGTAGTCCGGCAAATCCTTGAACTGGTTTGAAAAATTCTTCATTCGCATTGTCCGGTTGCAAGCAGGATCTGTTTCCAGATCGCGGTTTCGTCGATCAGCGTCCATTCGCGTCTCAGGGTCGGCTCACCGGCACCGAACGGGCCCCATTCGGCGTGGCTCATACCCATGATATAGACCTGCGCGCCGGTCGGGCGCCCGAACCGGCCCCATCCGGAATGCGTTCCCCAGAGCGACCATCGCAGGGCCGACCGGGGCGGCATCAGCGGATCGTTCCGACCGATCACGTGGTCGACGCTGAACTCGGCATCCGGAAAGGCGGCGCGCAGGCCCATCCAGAACTGATCGGCCTCGGCCCATCCCTGGGTGATCACGTGGCCCGGATAATGCAACGTGACGGCGCGGTCGTAGTGGCGCGGGATCACGTCCATGTCGCCGGCCATGACCGCCGACAGCAGCCCGGCATGCCGTGCCCCCCACTCATCGTCGTTGCCTTTGCCGATATAGGGTCCGGCAACATCGTTTTCGGGCGTCATCGGGCCGACGCAAGCTTGTGCACCCCCCTCGCGCGCGATCAGGTCTCGCGTCCAGTCGACGAGGTCGAAGCCCATCTGGCGCACGATGGCCGACTGGTCGCGCACCAGCCATTCGTCATAGACCGCATCATCGCGGATCGCGCAGTCGGCAAGGATGCGGTAGCGCACCCTTGCGCCGGTGGGTGCGCCATACATGCCGGGATGGCTGTGCGTCGCGGTGCAGATCAGCCGATGCGACGACAGAAAGGCGTCGGAACTGTCGGTCGCCCGATCCGGGTCGTCGCACCAGATCACGTCTTCGCCCAGCAATTCGCGGTCGGGAAACTCTGCGAGCGTTGCCATCGTGGCGGCAATGACCTGGGTGTTGTCGGTCAGCACCGAGGCAGGCGACCGCACGATCAGCCCCGGCGCATAGCGCCTTCTCAGCGAGCCGATCCGGCGATCCTCCCAGATCTCCTTGGTGATGCCGATGATGAAATCGGGCACGTCGCGCCATTTCGGATCGAAACCCCGCATGGATCAGGCTCCTTTGTAACGGGTGCTGCCACGCAGCACGAGTTCGCCGCGGATCGCGGCACGTTCCGAGGCAAGGTTCGAATTTTCAATACGCGTCAGCAGCGTCTCGACCGTGCGTGCCACCATCTTGTTGATCGGTTGCCGGTAGCTGGTGAGGTCATAGGCCGGCCAGGACGCGATCGGCACATCATCGAAGCCCACGATGCCGACATCTTCCGGAATGCGCAGGTCGAGCTTGTAACGCAGCGCGTCCATTACCGCGAAGGCCATATGGTCGTTTGCCACGAAAACCGCCTCGGGCCGTCGGCGTCCGGCGAACATCTCGAGCGCGGCCGAGCGGGCCTGCACGTATTCGAATCCGCCGACCTCTCTGGCGCATATTTTCTGGCCGGCCTCGGCCAGACCTTCGATCAGGCCCTGTTCGCGCTGCTGCTGGGTCGATGCACCTTCGAAGCCGGCGATGTAGCCGATCTTGCGATAGCCGCATTCAAGAAGATGCTTGGCTACGGCCTTGCCGCCGAAATGGTTGTCGGTGGTCACGGAACACAGGCGGACATCGTCCTGTTCGCGGTTGAACAGCACGACCGGGATGCCGTGATCGACGCAGCGTTTCGCAAGATCCGACGACATCGACACCGAGGCGAGAATGATGCCGTCAACCTGGTAGTCGAGAATCTCGGTCATCACGTCCTGCACGTCGCCGACCGTCGGAGAGGACATGAAGACCAGCACGTGGTAGCCCTTTTCCTGCAACGCCACCGAGAGTTTCTGGACCGCCTCAGGATAGAACTGGTTCTCCAGGTAGGCGACGACCAGCCCGATGATGCGACTCTTGCCGGTGATCATCGCCCGCGCGAGCGTGTTGGGGCGGTAGCCCAGTTGTTCCGCCGCTTTCAGGACCTTTTCGCGCGTCGCCCTGGACGCGCTCGCGCCCGGGGTGAAAACACGGCTGACCGCGGATTGGCTGACGCCTGCCTTCCGCGCCACTTCGAGGGATGTCACGCGATCAGCCATCAGTCCGCCGTCCAACCCCCGTCGACCATCAGCGAGGTTCCGGTGACAAGCGCAGCGGCGTCCGACGCGAGGTAGAGGACCGCACCCATGATATCCTCGACCTCGCCGACCCGGCCGAGCTTGATCTTTTCCTCGATCCATTTTGCGCGGTCGGGGTTGTCGAAGGTTGTCGCCGTGAGGGGCGTGCGGATGAACGTCGGGCAGACCGTGTTGATGCGGATGCCCCGCGGCCCCCATTCGATCGCCATCGACTTCACCATGCCTTCCAGCCCGTGCTTGGAGGCGGCATAGACCGCGCGGTCGATCCCGCCGACATGGCCCATCTGGCTGCTGATATGGATGATGGATCCGCCCTTGGCCATCCGCGCGGCCGTGCGGACCGAAAGGAAATACGCCGCCCTGAGGTTAAGCCCCATCACCACGTCATAATTCTCCGGCGTCGTCTCCAGCGCCGGGGAATGCCGTGCCACCCCCGCGGAATTCACCACAACATCGAACGGCGCCTGGCCGTCAAGCGCTGCCTGCATCGCGTCGAGATCGGCCATATCCAGCGGCAATGCCTCCGCCGCCCAGCCTTGCGCCGTCATCGCCTCGACAGTCTCGCGCAACTTGTCGGGCCCGCGCGCGGCGCAGACCACATACGCACCGGCCTCGGCCAAGGCTACCGCGCAGGCCTGCCCAATGCCCGAGGACGCGCCCATCACCAGGGCGCGGCGTCCGTCCAGACGGAAGGAAGGGGTGCGCGGCAGGGTCACTCAGCAGCCTCGCGGTAGGGCGCGCCCTCGCCATAGGGCACGTTCACGCCACCATACCGCCGGACGCGCAAATTGCATTGTTCGGCATGGCCCACGAAGCCTTCGAGCATGCACAACCTGGAGCCGTATTCACCGATCATCGCCGCCGCTTCATCGGTCAGAACCTTCTGGTAAGAATGGGTCTTGAGAAACTTGCCGACCCAGAGCCCCCCGGTATAGCGCCCGGCTTTCTTGGTGGGGAGCGTGTGGTTGGTGCCGATCACCTTGTCGCCATTGGCCACGTTGGTGCGCGGCCCCAGGAACAGCGCGCCGTAGCAGGTCATGTGCTCGAGGAACCAGTCGTCGCGATCGGTCATGACCTGAACATGTTCGCTGGCGATGTCGTCGGCCACGCGCAGCATCTCCTCGTAGCTGTCGCAGACGATGACCTCGCCGTAATCGTCCCAGCTCGCACGGGCCGTGTCGGCGGTCGGGAGGATCGTCAGAAGCCGCTCGATCTCGGCCATCGTGTCGAGCGCCAGCCGTTCGGAGTTGGTGAGCAGCACGCAAGGGCTGTTGTAGCCGTGCTCGGCCTGCCCCAGAAGGTCGGTCGCGCAGAGTTCGGCATCCGCCGCCGTCTCGTCGGCGATGACCATGGTCTCGGTCGGCCCGGCGAAAAGGTCGATGCCGACGCGCCCGTAAAGCTGGCGCTTGGCCTCGGCGACAAAGGCGTTTCCGGGGCCGACCAGCATGTGCACCGGCTCGATCGTTTCGGTCCCGATCGCCATCGCGCCCACGGCCTGGATGCCGCCCATCACGTAGATCTCGTGGGCCCCGCCCAGGTGCATCGCGGCGATGACCGCGGGGTTGGGTTCGCCCTTGAACGGGGGCGTGGCCGCGATGATGCGCGGCACGCCCGCGACCGAGGCCGTGGCGACCGACATATGCGCCGAGGCAACCATGGGGAACTTGCCGCCCGGCACGTAGCAGCCAACCGATTGCACCGGGATATTCTTATGCCCGAGGATCACCCCCGGCAGCGTCTCCACCTCGATATCCAGCATAGAGTCGCGCTGCGCCTGGGCAAAGTTGCGCACCTGCTCCTGCGCGAAGCGGATATCGGCCATCTCGCGGTCGGTGACCCGGGCGATCAGCGCCTGGATTTCTGTCTCCGTCAGGCGGTAGCTGTCGCGGTCATAGCCATCGAATTTCACCGACATTTCACGCACCGCGACATCGCCCTTGCCCTCGATCTCCGCCAGCGCGGCCTCGACGATCGCGCGGGTCTTGGCGTCGTCCTCGGCGCGTTCATTGGCCGTTTTGCCATGCTTCAGATATGTCACAGTCATCTCGGAAACCTTTCTAATGGGCCGGGGGCGTCGAAAGGCCGCCGTCATCGGCCTCCCATCCGCGCCCGCCAAACACGTCTTCGCCCAGTTGGGCCAGAACTTCTGCGAAATCGACCGAGACCCAATTGTCGGCGATCTTGCCGTTCTCGATCCTCCAGAAATCCATGTAGGGTATGCGCACCCGTTTTCCGGTCGGGGCATGGCCCATGAACGGCCCGGAATGCGTGGCCTCGATATAGCCGAAACAGGACGCCCATTCACCCTCGCAAATGAGCCGTTCGGTCTTGTAGTCCCGTTCGGTAAAGGCGGCCCTCAACGGCAGTTGCCAGTTTTGCCGGAACGCCTCCAACCCGTTCTTGATGCCGCAACCACGGTTGCCCATCCAACGGAAATCCTCGGCGAAATGGCTGGCCATGTCATCGGAATTGGCGGCAAGCGCGGCCTCCATCCGCGTTATCACCTGCCGCGTCGCTTCTGCCATGTCTTCGGGTGTCATCGTCGCGCGATCCGTTCTCCGGTCCTGGTATCGAAAAGGTGGCAGATGCCCGCCGGAACCCTGGCATGGACCGTGTCGTCGATTTCGGCACGGTATTCCTTGTGGGTCTTGACCGATACCAGGTTTTCACCAAGCCGCCAGGTGATCATCGACGCCTCGCCCAGAAGCTCGATGGAATACATCGGCGCGGCGATCTGGCCGCCACTTTCGACAATCTCGGCATCCTCGGCCCGGAAGCCCAAGGTGATGGCGCCCGACACATCGGTTGGAAGCCCCTCGACACGCACCCCTTCGCTGCGGAACACGCCGGCTTCCAGCGTTCCTTCGACGAGATTCATCGCCGGCGAACCGATGAAGCTGGCGACGAAGGTGTTGGCGGGATTGTCGTAGATCTCCGTGGGTGTGCCGACCTGCTGGATGCGCCCGGCGTTCATGACCACGACCCGGTCGGCCAGCGTCATGGCCTCGATCTGGTCATGGGTCACGTAAACGGTGGTGACGTGCAGTTTGGATTGCAGGTTCTTGATCTGCGCCCGGGTCGAGACCCGCAGCTTGGCGTCGAGATTGGAAAGCGGTTCGTCCATCAGGAACACGGTCGGCTTGCGCACGATGGCGCGGCCGAGGGCCACCCGCTGACGCTGGCCACCCGACAGTTCGGCGGGGCGGCGATGCATGAAATCCTCAAGCTCCACCATGCGGACGGCCTTCATCACCATCTCGTCATGCTGATCCCGTGGCACCTTGCGAACGCGCAGCGGGAAGCGAATGTTTTCGTAGACGGACAGGTTCGGATAGAGCCCGTAGGACTGGAACACCATCGAGATGTCGCGGTCCTTGGGCTCGAGCTTGTTGACGACCTTGCCGCCGAGCACGATCTCGCCTTCGGTCACGTCCTCCAGCCCCGCGATCATGCGCATCGTGGTCGATTTTCCGCAGCCCGACGGGCCGAGCAGCACGAGGAATTCCTTGTCGGCGATGTCGAGATCGAAATTCTCTACCCCGACAAAAGCGCCCCAGCGTTTGTTGACATTCTTGAGTTGTAGCCTGGCCATGAAATGCCTCCATTATCCTTTGACAGCGCCCGCGGTCAGACCGCTGACGATCTGGCGCTGGAAGAAGAGAATGAGAACGAAAAGCGGCACGATCGCAGAGACCACGGCGGCGACGGCATACATCACCTTGCCGTCCGCCTGCGTCGATCCCAGGAAGGCGTTCAGCCTCGGGATCATGGTGTGGTTCTCCGACGACAGCAGCATGGAGGTGACGGTGAAGTCGTTATAGGCCAGCAGAAAGCTGAACAGGCCCGTCGTCACCACCCCCGGCCACATCACCGGGATGATCGCCAGGCGAAACGCCTGGAAGCGGGTGCAGCCGTCAACCATCGCGGCTTCATCCAGGTCCTTGGGGATCGACAGGAAGAAACTGTGCAGCATCCACAATGTGAAGGGCTGGTTGATCGCCACCAGCACGATGATCGTGGTCGGCAGATAGCCCCAGATATTGAGCTGGAAGAAGGGCAGCAGGTAGCCCGACACGAGCGTAACGTGCGGCATTGCACGGAACACCAGCGCGGCCATCAGAAGCCAGAACGTGTATTTGAAGCCGGACCGCGCGAGTGCGTAGCCGCCAAGTGTGCCGAGGGTGAGCGAGATCACCACGACCGAGACCGTGATGATGGCGGTATTGATGACCGCCTTCCAGAATTCCTCGGTGATCCAGGCCCCGTAATACCCTGAGCCGGTGAAGGCGCCGCCGAACTGGCGTTGCGTCACGGGACCGGTGATCGCGTTCATCCAGTCGGCGCGCGAGAAGAAATCGCCCTCGGCCTTGAAGCTCCCCCACATGGTCCACAGGAACGGGAAGGCTGCGATGACGAGCCAGAACACCACGAAGAGCGTCGACAACAGCACGAGGGATGGCGGCTTGCGATTTGCGAGACTGGACATGTGCGTGCCCCCTCAGGTCTTGCGGTTGAATTCGCGCCAGTTACGGCGCAGGACGGGCATCAGCAGGATGATCACCCCGACGATGGTCAGCATCGATGTCGCGGCCGCAGACCCGAACAGCGGCGATTCCGCGGCCCGCAGATCGCTGTAGATCAGGTAACTGAGCGAGGTGGCGCTGGCGGCAGCCGAAAACCCGATGATCGGCTCGAAGACGCGGAAATTGTCCATCAGCTGCATGAGCGCGATGAAGGTGGCCAGCGGGACCAGATAGGGGATCGTGACGAAGCGAATCCGCTCCCAACGGCTCGCCCCGTCTACCATCGCGGATTCCAGGGTGTCCTTGGGCACGGTCTGCAATCCGGCATAGAACACCACGAAGGCAAAAGGCGCCGAATGCCATACGCCGTAGACGAACAGCGTCACCCAGGTCAGCGCAGGCGATGCCTTGAGCGACAGGCTCGGGTCGTTGAACAGCGCCTGTAGCGCCGCACCGAGCACGCCGCGCGAGTCGATCATCCAGAACAGCACCAGGCTGCCGACCAGCGGCGTGACGATCATCGGCAGCAACGAGAAGAAGATCACCGGCCCCTTGAGCGTCTTGGGGATGGAATTGACGACGACCGCGATGATGAATCCGAGCAGGATGACAAACGGCGTAACGATGAAGGTATAGGCAAGCGTGAAGGCCAGCGCCTTGTAGAGAGGCAGGTTCATGATCCGGCTGCGGATCTGGGTGAAGTTCTCGCTGGTGGCGACGATTTCCGAGATCTCGTCGAAGGCGAGATGGCTGGCGTTCGCATAGGTGCCGAGGCCGTTGAACCGGCCTGCCGGCTGCTCGTCGCGGAGTGCCGCCATCGCCTGGGCATCGACGCTTACATCGGCGGTGCAGCCGAACGGGCCACACGATTCCGATTCTACGAGGATCTGTTCGTGCTCGATGAACAGCGACTGGTATCCAACCGAAAGGATTGGCAAGGCGATGAACAGGATCATCGCCAGCAGGGACGGCCATATGAAGGCCAGGAACGTCTTGTGTGGCATACCTGTCTCCCCGCCGCGTCGTCGGTTGACGCGACATCCTCCGCTTGTCGGAAAAAGTGACGGAGCCGCCGTCAGGCAGCCCCGTCGATCACACTTAGTTCAGAAAGCCGGCTTCGGTCGCCGCGGTCTCGTAGGCGGTGATGACGTCGGCGATCGCCTGGTCGGCGCTTTCATTGCCCTGCAGGTATTCGGCGAGGTTGTCACCAAGCGCCGTGTGCAGGAGCCCCATGAAGGGCAGCATCGGATAGGGCCGCGCTCCGCCTTGCAGGTTGGCGATCACACCGACCGCAGCGGGCGTCGGCTCGTAACCCTCGATCAGCCAGACCGCGGACTCCGCGTTCTCGGCCATCATCTCGGGCGAGATGCCGTTCATCATCGCGATGAAAGACGCCTCGGCATCCTCGTCGGAGATGTTGCGGGCGATCGTGAAGCCGTCCCACCACAGCGCCGCCGACGGGATCTCGTTATCGCCGATGAACAAGGCATGGTCAAAACGGGTATCCGCCGCCACCGCCGGATCGGCGGCGTCGGGGCCGATGATCTCGCCGGCCCGGCTGCCCCAGCCGATGGCCATCGCGTTTTCACCCGCCTCCCAGATCGGAGCGGTGGTGTTGCTGTCATAGGTCGCCCAATCGCTGTCCATATACTGGACCATCTCTTTCAGCGTCTCGAGAACGAGGCGGGCGTCATCGTTGTCGATGTTGACCTGGGCCCCGCCCGGCACGAACAGATCATTGCCGGTCCCGAGATACATGTTCACGAATTCGGCGGCGATATTCCAGCCCGGCGCCATGTTGGAGGCAATGGGGTTGGGGAGCACGCCGGCTTCCTTGAGCTTTGCCGCGGCGGCGAGCATCTCGTCGTAGGAGGTGGGCACCTCGATGCCATTTTCGGCCAGCACGCTTTCACGGTAGTAGAGGTGCTGCGCGTTTGCCATGAAGGCAATCGCCATGATCTGCCCGTCGACACGGATCAACTGGCTGTCCTGAAGCTGCTGCCCGTGCTCGGCAACGAGATCGTCGAGCGGCCGAATCAGGTTGTCGTTCAGCAGCGGCACGACAGAGTTCGTGGCGACGATGGCCACGGTGTAGGTTGCCGGGTTGGTCGACAGAGCCGGAACCTGGATGTTCTTGTGCTCCTCGGTATGGTTGGCCGATACCGTCACCGTGTCGGAGGCGCAACGTCCGGCCCAATCTGTAATGGCCCGCAATGCGGCGAAGTCGTTGCCCAGAACATCGACGCGGCCGCTTTCGATGCCGCAATCGGCCAGCGCGCCGCCCGCGGATACGATCAGCGCCGTCGCCGCGACCGTGGCTTTCAAGGATAAGTTCATTTCCGTCTCCCGGTTGGATCCCTGCGCGTCGGCGACCCCGCAGGGCCCTGCGCACAAGTGTGCTTGGATTATTGGTCGGTCCAGCCGAGGCCCGACTGGACATGACGTTAGCGCAGCTTGCTTACGATTGCAAGATTCTCTTCAGGCCGCCCAAGCGCTCCGCCTCGACCCTGCCGCTCCGGGCGGAAATGCGCCGCCAAAGCGGTGCCGCACATCTCTTGCCAGCCTAGGCGTATAGCTATGTTTTGTAATGATTTTTATGATCTACACCCAGCCGCGTGAGTATGCTTGCTGGTTTTCGAAGGAGATCGACCACAGCCCGCGCACCGGCGAAAACTGACAATCGACCGTGATTCCCGCATTGAAAAGGTATGCACTTCATGCTCAACTGCATTCGAAGTTAAGGGTCGGCGACAGCGGGCGCACATGAGGAAAGAGACATGGCTACCAAGGATCAGGAAACAGACAAGCCAGCCAAGCCAGCCGCCGCGCGCGGCAAGGCAGACGCGGTTCTTCAGATCGAGCGGCGCGATTTCGTCGACCTCGTGCCGGAGAACCGGGAGCGCGTGCAGCCGATGCGGGGTTTCGACCCGATCTACACCGATATCGTCGACTACATCGTGCGGTGCACACATCGCATCTGGGACGAGCGCGATGTCGGCCTTATCTACACCCACTACACCCACGATTGCGTCGTCTATCACGCCAGCGGAACGATCTATAACCGCGAAGACGTGGTGCATGACACGATCCGGCGGATGTTCATGCTGCCGGAACGGCGCGGCATGGCCACCCAGGTCATCTGGAACGGCAACGAGGACGATGGCTTCTACACCTCGCACCTGGTCACCGGCAGCGGCCGGCACACCCAGCCGGGCATCTACGGCCCGCCGACCGGACGCAGCTTCGTCGCCCGCACCATCGCCGACTGCATGGTCTACGAGAACCGGATCTATCGCGAATGGCTGGTGGTCGATTCGATGGCGCAGGTAAAACAGATCGGGCTGGATCCGCAGGCCTATGCCGAGAACCTCGCCCGCCCCTATTTCGAAAAGGGCCTGCTGGCCGTCGACATGGGCGAGAACCGCCGCCTGATCGGTCAATATCCCCCCGAAACCGAGCCGGACATCTCGATCGCCAACACCCCCGAGGAAGAGGCCGTCCTGCTTTGGCTGCACGAGATCCACAACCGCCGGATGTTCGGCAAGATCCGCGATGTCTACGCGCCCACGGTGCAGTATCACGGGCCGCTGATGAAAGAGCTCAACGGCCACGGCGCCGTCACCCACCAGGTTGTCGGGCTCTATGCGTCGATCCCGGACGGGTTCTACCAGCCGCAACACATCTGCTCGGTGCCCTGCGAAGAAGGCGGCATCAAGGTGGCCGTGCGCTGGCTGGTCGAGGGGCACCACCTGGGATGGGGCGTCTTCGAGGAACTTGGCGCCCCGACCGGCAAGCGGCTGCAAGTGATGGGCATGAGCCATTTCCATATTCGCGGTGGCCGGGTGGTCGACGAGTGGACCAATATCGACGAGATGTCGCTGCTGATGCAGATCAAGCTTGCGCAGATGGCCGATGCGGCCGGGCTGGTTCCCGAAGCTGAATGAGCTCGGTCACGCCGGGCGGCGCGCCGAGCCCCTTTCCACGATTGCGCCCGCCAGCACGCGGCGCTGAACCGGCGCGTCGGCCTCGTCGATGCGCGACAAGAGCAGCTCGACCGTCACGGCAACCATCTGGCGGACGGGCTGGCGAACGGTGGTGAGATCGTAGCTCTTCCAGGCCGCCGCTGGCACGTCGTCGTATCCGATGACCGAGACATCGGACGGGACGTGCAAGCCCAATTCATGGCGCAGCACGTCCATCACCGCAAAGGCCATGTGATCATTCGCCACGAACACGGCATCCGGGTGCGGCGCCGCGGCGAACATGCGTCGTGCCGCCATCTCGGCGCGGTCATGGTGGAAGTCTCCAACCTCGCGCGCGAACAGCGTAGCGCCCCCTTGCGCGAGACCGGCCAGAAAGCCGGCTTCGCGGTCACGCTGTGTCGATGCGCCTTCCCATCCGGCGATATAGCCGATGCGCCGGGCACCGCTGCGCAGCAGATACTCCGCCACCATGCGCCCGCCGGCCACGTTATCCGAGCTTACTCCGCAGATATCGTGGTGATCCTGCGTGCGGTTGAACATCACGATGGGAATCGCCGCCTGGCTGATCGCGCGCGTCAGTTCGTTGGACAGGCCGACGGATGCCGTGATCAACCCCTCGACCCGATAGTCGAGCAACTCTGCGATCACCGCATCGGTGCTGGCGGCGACATCGGCGGCCATGAAGGTCAGCACATGGTAGCCCTCGGCCTGGAGCGACAGGGCGAGCAACTCGAACGCCTCGGAATAGAACGGGTTTTCAAAATGGGCGACCACAAGGGCCACGATCCGGCTCCGTCCGGTGATCATGGCCCGAGCCAGCCGGTTGGGCCGATAGCCCAGTTCTTCGGCCGCCTCGCGAACGCGCCGGGCCATGGCCTTGGACACGCTGGCATCGGGCGAAAACGTCCGGCTGACGGCCGACTGGCTGACACCGGCGCGCCGGGCGACATCGTAAGAGGTTACCGGTCCACTGCGCCGCATGATCCCATCCCTGGCCGTTGATCTGTTTCTTTTGTGGTGCAATGCGACGGTATACAAGTATTGCATTCGAATGCGAACCGTGTATCAAAAACCATCGAAAGGGCCGATCGGCCAAGAAACCAACACAAGAGAACCAATCCGATGTCTCAGGAAAAAGATGCCAAGACCCTGTCGGCCGAGCGCATGGACTATGCCGATATCGACGCGCCGGGCCGGGAGAGGACGCAGCCAATGGACGGTTTCGATCCCGAATACACCGACATCGTGGATTACATCCTGCGCTGCACCCACCGCATCTGGGAAGAAAAGAACGTCGGACTGATCTACACTCACTACACCCACAACTGCACGGTCTACCTTGCCAACGAGACCCTCTATGATCGCGAGGAGGTCGTCGAGAACACCCTTCAGCGGATCGTCACGATGCCCCATGTGGGCATGGCGAGCCAGGTGATTTGGCGGGGTGACGACAAGGACGGGTTCTATACCTCACACCTGATCACGACCGCCGGGCGCCACACCCAGCCCGGCCCCTACGGCCCGCCGACGGGCCGGAAATACACCATCCGCAGCGTCGCCGATTGCATGATCATCCGCAACCGCATCTACCGCGAATGGCTGGTTGGCGACAGCATGGGCGTGATCAACCAGCTCGGTCTCGATCCCCTGCCGATCGCACGGGCCGCGGCAGCGCGAATCGGGCCGGCCATGCCGCAGGATGCCGGCGTGCGAAGCCGCCTGCCCGGCCAGCTCCCGCCGCCGGACGAGGCGGATACCGCCATCGCCCGGAACGAGATCGAGCAAGGCACTTTGCGCTGGCTGCACCGTGTCATGAACCAGCGCATGTTCGGCGAGATGCGCAATGTCTACGATGCCAACGCGATGTATCATGGCCCGCTGATGGTCGAGCTTTCGGGCGTCGAGGCAATCATCCACCAGTGGATGGGCGTTTTCGGCGCAATCCCAGACGGCAGTTTTCGCGCCGAGCACATTTGCTCGGTCCCGGCCGAGGAAGGTGGCACCAAGGTTGCCGTGCGCTGGCTGATCGAAGGGCGGCACGGGGGCTGGGGGCTTTTCGCCACGCTCGGCGCGCCGACCCAGCGCCCGCTGCGCCTGATGGGCGTGAGCCACTTCCACTATGTCGACGGCCGGATCATCGACGAATGGACGGTCTATGACGAGATGACCCTTCTGGTTCAGATCCTTGCCGGAGAGACCGGAGGCGACGATGGCGAAATCGGCTAAGCAGCCCTCCCCCCTGCCCTTCACCCTGCCCGAACGGCCCGCCGTCACGCAGATCCGCAAACGCGACGCCGTCGCCCTGAAGGCGCCGGGGCGCAAGCGGACGCAACCGATGGACGGGTTCGAGCCGCAATTCACCGACATTGTCGATTACATCGTCCGCATCACCGAGGAAATCTGGGTCGATCGCGCTGTCGGTCGGATCTACGAAACCTACGATCACGCCTGCACGATCTATTCACATTACGG
>SWCA01005100.1_pt1 | contig 32943 bp, 19 predicted proteins | sample 4692961 | NCBI WGS metagenome assembly SWCA01 (sample SAMN10267275, study PRJNA491770) | bioreactor metagenome | isolation source: DHS bioreactor inoculated with | place: Japan: off Shimokita Peninsula
AATTTTCTTAAAGCGGAAAAAAGAAGGAAAATCGATCCAGCATATTGCCGACGAAATGGATATATCTCCCAAAACAGTTAAAAATCAGATTACTGAATCCATGAGATTCTTGAAAAAGTCATTTAATGAGGATGATATTTCTGCGATGCTGTTCTATTTTCTTTTTATATCTTAAGAAAAAGATCAATTTTTCAATAGGACTTTTTCGCTCTTTCGGATATAACAGTTAAAGTTACTGTTCTAAGGATGCCGATGAAAGAAAAAATCGATTATAAAGTACTACTAAACTATTCCCGTGGAGAGTATTCTTTTCTTGATCTGAAGAAGATTGCGCGTTGGTTCGAAGACTTGAGGTGTCACAGAGAACTTAAGTCAATCATCGAAAACCATTGGAGGGACTTTGCTATTCCGGACGAGGAAAAGGAAAAGGATCTTTCTGTTGTATTTGAAAATCTGAGATTGCGTATTCTGGAAGAAAAGCGTCAAAAGGGAACCAAGGAGAAATTTTTACACTACTATGCCCGTGTAGCCGCAGTTTTGTTGGTTCCACTATTGATTTATTCTACCTATAGTATTTTCAACGACTCTAAATTTTCTGATAGGTTCGAGACACAGGTCGAGATTGTTTCTCCTTTGGGTGGGAGAACTCACTTCCAATTGCCGGATGGAACAAAAGTGAGCCTGAATAGTGGAACAAAATTGACTTACAGTCCAAATTTCAAGAATAATCGAATGGTGTCGTTAACCGGGGAGGCATTTTTTGATGTGTATCACAATCCGTCTTCTCCTTTTGTTGTTAGAACAATTGATTTAGATGTGAAAGTTCGAGGAACTAAGTTTAATGTTGCGGCATTTGATAACCAACAATTGGTTGAGGTAGTCCTTGAGGAGGGGAAGGTCGAAGTATTTGGAAGTGAAGACTCGTTTTACCGTACGTTGCGTCCAGATGAGAAACTTACACTTCACAGACAACAAAATACCGTTGATGTGAAAAAAGTTGAGGCAAAGAATCTGACTGCTTGGAAAGATGGGGTGCTCATTTTTAGAAGTGAGCCTTTGGGTGAAGTATTGACACGTTTGGGTAGGTGGTACAATGTTCGCTTTGAAATCCTTGATAAAGAGATTGAAACTTTACATTATCGGGCCACATTCAGGGAGGAACCCCTAGAAGAAGTACTTCGGCTTATTTCGCTTACTGCTCCTATAGACTATGAGATTGAGCCCCGAGAAATAGGAGTTGATGGTTTTTATTCAGAAAAAGTAATCTATATACGGAAGAAAAATTAAAAAATCAGGAAAGTGCTGGAATCACTTTCCTGAAGTAATGCAATACAAAAAATGCAGTAAACACTTTTTTAATCATTACAAACACAAATTTATGAAAAAAAATCAAAAACGAAGGGATGTGACATATCGCACCCTTAGAAAAGGACTACTTATGATTAGGTGGAGTTTATTTTTCTTTTGCCTTGGAATAATCCAGGTTTGGGCTGTTGATTCTTACTCACAGCAAACGCGTTTTTCGCTGAATTATGAAAAAGTAAAATTGGTCAGCGTTCTCGATGATATTGAAAATCAAAGCGAATTCTACTTTCTTTACAATGAAGATTATGTCGATGTGAGTCAACTAGTTGACTACGAAGGATCTGATCAACGAATTGACCAGGTTCTGACTGGGCTGCTAAGCTCGAAGGAGATCAAATACTCGATTCATGATCGGCAAATCGTACTGACACCAGCCGAAAGTTATGACCCTCAGTTTTCAGGACAAACTGCTGGTGATGTCAACGGCAGGGTGACGGATTCCCAAGGGGAGCCTCTTCCTGGAGTAACCGTCATCGTCAAAGGAACCGTGATTGGAACTGTTACAGATTCGGAAGGACAATATGTGATTAGAGATGTACCGGACAATGCAATTCTCGTTTTTTCATTCATCGGGATGAAAACAGTTGAGTCACCTGTAGGAGGCAATCAACAGATCAATGTTGCCCTTCAGGATGAAACAATTGGTATTGAAGAGGTTGTTGCAATTGGCTACGGTACGGTAAAAAAATCTGATTTAACGGGAGCAGTAGCGTCCGTTACCACAGACGAACTTGTTCGTGGAAGTAAATACAATGCCATTAATGCCTTGCAAGGAGCAGTTTCGGGTGTGAACATTGTTCGTCCGAACAACAAGCCAGGTGCTGGCTATTCAATTGATATTCGAGGATTGAGTTCAATTTCAAAGTCAAATGAACCCCTGATTGTCGTTGATGGAATTCCGGGTGCGGACTTGGCTCTAATTAATCCGGAGGATATTGAAAAAATTGATATTCTTAAAGATGCATCTGCTACGGCGATTTATGGATCAAGGGGGGCCAACGGAGTTGTTATCGTTACGACAAAAAGAGGCGAGGTCGGGAAACCTGTAATCAGCTACTCAGGATATGTCGGGATAAAGACTCCTACGAACAAACCTGAATTCATGAGCGGTGATGACTGGGTACAATTAGTTCGCGAATCTTACAGGTCGAAGAATGATGGTGTATATCGACCTGATGAGGAAATATTTACCGATCCTTCAGAATTAAAAGCAGTACAAGACCATAATTACTTTGACTGGGTAGATGCACTGACCCGTGATGCAATCCAGACGAGCCATACGATTTCCGCTTCCGGAGGGACTGATAACTCCAAGTATTCCATCTCGGGAGGGTATTATAATGAACAAGGTTTTATGCAAAAGGAAAATTATACGCGATACAACCTGAAATCAACCATTGACATGAAAGCCAACGATTTCATTGGTTTTGGCGGTAGCATTTACCTGGCTATGTATATTCGTGATATTGGGAATAATGATTTGTTCCAGGATATTCATCGTGTTAGGCAAACCCAGCATCCTTTCAGTCTGGTTACAGGCGAAGAGATAAGAAAATTTTCTTCCAATGGGATATTTAATCCAATGATTACTCAGCATAATATAGATGAACAGAGCAAGGGGACTGATTTCTTGGGTAATGTGTATATAGACATTACCCCTGGAAAAGGACTCGAGTTTAAATCTACATTCGCACCATATCTTACCAGCAACAGGGATGGGAGGTTCAGGGGTACCTGGAGTAAAGCACTACAAGGAACCAGCCAACCTACTGCTTTTATGCGTACAACAGATAATTACAACTGGGTTTGGGATAATATTTTGAACTACAAGCTTGCAAAAGGGGCTCATAAATTAGACTTCACTGGCGTATTTAGTATGCAGAAATACGAGGACGAACAACTTTTTGGCGATGTTAAAGATTTGGGGTTTGAATCCTTGTGGTACAATCTGGGAGGGGGAACTGTAAACCGCCTTACTTCTAATTTTTCCAGAAATACCTTAGTATCTTACCTCGGACGTTTGAATTATAACTATAAAGAGAGATATTTATTAACCCTCAGCGGTAGATATGATGGTTCATCAAAACTGGCCAAAGGACATAAGTGGTCTTTTTTCCCATCAGCTGCATTGGCCTGGCGTGTTTCAGAAGAAGCTTTTATGAAAAACCAAGGGCTTATCTCCAATATGAAACTGCGGGTAAGCTATGGTGAAACTGGAAATAATTCAGTAGGCCCCTATTCAACTTCTGCAAATATTTCTTCAACGACTTATTATATGTTTGGAAATTCAGTGGCTAATGGAAATGTTCCCGGATCATTAGGGAATTCATCGTTAGGCTGGGAAACTACGAGTGAAATTAATATCGGACTGGATTGGGGAATTCTAGATAATAGGTTTTCAGGATCTTTTGAATACTATAACAGATTAACAGAGGACCTGATTATGAATAAATTAATAGCCACTCATACTGGATATTCATCTGTCCCAGCAAACGTAGGCTCTTCCAGAAACAAAGGATTCGAGATGTCAATGAATACTGAAAATGTAAGAACGAGCAATTTTAGATGGACTACTGCTTTTTCTCTGGCATATAATAAAAATATGATTGTTGACCTGGCATATAAAGAAGACCTTGGTAAATATTCATCCCAACTTGAAGGTATGGAAGGCGATTATAGCAACAAGTGGTTTATTGGACAACCTATCCGTATCAACTGGATTTATGAAGCAACTGGAGTGTGGCAATTGGATGAAGCTGAAGAAGCTGCCAAATATGGGCAGGTGCCTGGTCAATGGAAAGTCCGTGATTTTGATAAAGATTTCTCTATCCATGGCGACAAAGACAGGACAATTTATGGTAAAAGATCACCCGACTGGATCGGTGGGATGACCAATAGGTTTACGTACAAGAATCTTGACCTTTCGGCTCACATGTACTGGCGAACCGGTCTAACAGATCGAAACTGGTTCCTGATCTATTATACAGGAGAGGGGAATCAGCATAATTTTAAAAATGCGGCCCATGAATACTGGACCCCGGAAAATTCAACCAATGAGGGAGCTCAGCCTTCCAATCATGGTCCATACCGGAACAATCATTCCAATGTGTGGACAAAAAGTGATTTCCTTAAGATCTCAGATATTACTTTAGGATATACTTTTTCAGACTATATCCTACAACGTTTGAAAATGTCTAATTTGAGGGTGTACACGACTGTTCAAAATCCCTTCACCTTTACAAAATTTCAGGGATTTGATCCTGAAAATCCTGCTAGTAGAATCGGTTCTGATTCATGGATGGCACGAACTACTCTTGTTGGAATCAAATTAACATTTTAACCATTAATAAGCTAAAAAATGAAAAGAATATATAATATAAAGCTAAAAGGTGTCGCATTTCTCATGCTTTTCGTGACCTTTTCATGTTCTGACTTTTTGGAAGAAGTAAACTGGTCAAGTCAAACGGCTGATAATCTTTTCGTAACAACCGAAGGATATGAGAAGCTGGTTAACGGGTGCTATGCAGATCTGAGATCAATTTATAACAGTAAAGATTTTTTAAATCTATGTTGGCTGGGTACTGATATTATTAGCCAGAATAACACGGTTGCAACCAATGATCTGAATCAATACACGGTAAATTACGACTCAAATAACGGTAGTGTCAGTACTACCTGGAATAATTTGTACAAAGCATTGAAAAATACCAATGCCGCCATTAACAGGGCGGAGGCCGCTGATTTGGATGCATCGACGAAGGCACAACGCGTTGCAGAAGCAAAAGCTCTTCGGGCTTTGTATTTGTTTAATATAGTGCGGAGCTGGGGGGACGCACCATTGATGCTCGAAGAACCCAAGAGCCCCATTTCAACTGCAGTGAGGACTCCGTCTTCAGAAATTTACCAGCAAATATTCACCGATCTTAACGACGCTATTTCGGTGTTACCAAAGAAGCAGACAGGCGCGAGCTATGGAAGGATGTCTTCTTCTGCGGCAAAACATTTGCGAGCACTGGCGTACTTAACACGTGCATATCAGACTTATTCCGAATCTTCAGATTTTCAAAACGCTTATAATGATGCGGTTGATGTTATTCAAAATTCAGGCCATTCTCTATTGGGAGATTTCAGAGAGGTTCATCAGCAAGCAAATGAGGAAAACAATGAAATACTTTTCTCGGTCCAGTACGGTGCTGATGCCGTAAGTGGTATTGGCAACTCTATGCCAAAGTATTTTCTTTTCCCATACAGGGAAGGGTATTCTGGCTTGGCTAAAGACAGTTATTATGGGAATGACGATGGTACTTATATACCAACAAAGTATTTGTATATGAGTTTTGATTGGCTAAGTGATCGAAGGTCGGAGGTAACGTTTATGAGTCCTTTGAATGGAAATCCAGCGACATCTATAGATGGCAAGGATACAGGCAAAAATTGGTTTCAATGCGTTCAACCAGTTTCTGAAACATTTGAGCTGGGTGACACAGTTATTTATTTCCCAGTACCTACCGACCCGAATTTCAAATACTGGACAGCAGCTGACAAAGAAAAGGTAGATTATATTGTTTTCAATTTCCCAACAGACGATCGCGATAATTGGGCAGATGATGAATATTTCAAAACGGGATATCAGGCCACAGGTTTAACGAGCAGAACCTGGCTTCCAGTTTGGAAGTTTAAAGATACAAATGCATATTTTCTCGAAAGTGGAGCATCCACCGGGACGAGGGACATTTATGTTTTTAGATTGGCTGAAACTTATTTGCTTGCGGCAGAAGCTGCTGTAAATCTAAACAAAAACGGAGATGCATTGACAAACCTGAACGAAGTAAGGAAAAGGGCAGAAAAAGTCGCTGGTTCTTTGCAATATCCAGCCGGGACTAATGTAACCATCGATATGATTCTAGATGAAAGAGCTTTGGAATTATTAGGAGAAGTATCACACTGGAATGATTTACAAAGGACTGGAAAGTTAATTGAACGGGTAAGGAAACACAACTGGGATGCTATGAACATTATGGGTGGCATTCAAACTCAGTTAACAGAAGGAGCGACAAAATACCTTTTGAGACCAATTCCACTTGCATGGCTGAACTCTCTGGATAATCAAGATGAAATTAGTAACAACCCCGGCTGGTAACTGATAAAAAAAGGTGGAGCTTATCTCCACCTTTTTTTAACCCCACATTTCCCTGTGTTATATTGTGGGATTAAATGTGGATTTAAATTTTTGTTTCATCACTAAAAATAGAGAAAGCATGTATAAAAAATATCGTATTCCCTTCCTATTCTTCATTTTGCTTTCGGTACAGAATATCGTGCTGGGGCAAACGGCTTCAACGTTTGCCCATCCCGGCATCCTGCACACATCGGAGACATTTACCCGAATGAGGACAATGGTTTTTGAAGGCAAGGAACCCTGGAAATCAGGTTATGAGCTTTTCAACAAAGACCAACGGGCTTCATACAATTTCAAAATGAATGGCCCCTACGAATATGTATCCCGAACAGGTTCGAAACCGGGTGAACCAAACTTGCATAAAAGAGAGTTTGAGGATGATTGCCTGGCTTCTTATTACAACGCAATTCAGTGGGTGATTACCGGCGACAAGAGGTATGCAAACAAATCCATTGAAATTATGAATGGTTATTCCGGTAGGTTAAAAGGAATAATCAACCGGGACAAGGAATTGATGAGTCCATTGTGCGGTTTTATGATCGTGAACGCAGCCGAAGTGATTAGGTATACCGATGCCGGTTGGAAAGAATCCGATATTGTAGCTTTTGAAAATATGATCCGGGAGGTTTTTTATCCAGTGATTGAAGACTTTGCCACGTTTGCCAATGGCAATTGGGATGCAGCATGTATAAAGGGAATGATGGCTTTTGGTGTATTTCTAAATGACAAAGCTATGTTCGACAGGGCTGTTAACTATTATTACAAAGGAGAGGGAAATGGGCGATTGACCCATTATGTGATCAACGAGGCCGGCCAAAGCCAGGAAAGCGGACGCGATCAGGGACATACCATGTTCGGGCTCGGCTGTCTGGCCGAAGCTTGCGAAGTGGCTTACAATCAGGGATTGGATTTGTTCAGCGCCGAAGACAATCGATTACTTAAAGGTTTCGAATACACAGCTAAATACAATTTGGGGTTTGATGTGCCATTCAACGAATGGCTCGACCGTACCGGAAAGTACCATCATACCAAAATTGCGTCACAGGATCGCGGAAACTGGCGCGGTGTTTTCGAAATTGTGTTAAACCATTATCAAAAAAGAGCTCGTTTAAATCCGTTCTATACCCGCATGGCCGCCGAAAAGCTGCGGCCCGAAGGCGCCCCGTGGACTGCGGACCATCCGGGTTACGGGACTTTGCTGTTTTCTCTACAGTAAAAATCAATATCATTCATCACGTATGTAAACCTACCTTAGTATGAACAATTCACCTAAGACTTTTCTGACTTTAATTCTTCTGTTGGCAATAGTTGGTCTGGCATTTACTGTTCACGCCCAAGTTATAACCTATTCTGCCCCTGAAGGGGAATCCTTATCAACGGATTATATTGTCGAGGTGAACGGTAAACAAGTCCCTGTCTATCCGGTTCAAACACAACATCACGATAAAAAATACTCGTTGGCCTATTTTGATTTTGAAGGCCAGGTAGCTGTAAAAGTAAAAACCAGTCTCCCTCTCAATAACCTGGTCATACTTCCGGACAAATACGGAATTAAGCCGGTTGTAAAAGATGATGTGGTAGAATTTACAATTGACAGGCCGTTCGATATTTCGTTTGAACCCACAGGGCAAAACAGTCCATTATTGCTCTTTAGCAATTCAATCGAAAAAGCCACCCCTAATAAAGATGATCCTAACGTCATTTATTTTGGTCCGGGAGAACACAATCCAGAAGGCGGACTAATCAAATTGAAGAGTAACCAAACTCTTTATATTGCTGGCGGGGCGGTTGTCAATGGGGGTATCGATGCATCAGGTGATAATATTACTATCTGTGGGCGGGGTGTTCTCGATGGTTCCGATTGGGCGCATAATGCCGGGCCAAACGATTTCATGGTAAACGCTACCGATTGCAATAATCTCGTGATCCAAGATATCATCATTAAAGGCTCGTACTACTGGACAATTGTTCCGCAGCGTTGCGATCGGGTATTGATTGAGCAGGTCAGATTGGCAGGTTCCCGTGTTGGGAACGATGATGGCTGTAATCCATGTAATTCCAGCAATGTTATTATCCGCAGTTGCTTTTTCCGGACAGACGATGATTCCGTTTCGCCCAAGGGCATTACCCGGGCCGGAGGTGAACCAAACTCTCGACCTGTTGATAATGTATTGGTGAAAGATTGCACATTCTGGGTTGATTTTGCCAACGGGTTCCGTATTGCAACCGAAAGTAGCTGTCCCGGGATCAGGAACTTCAAAGCCAGGAATATCGATTTTATCCACTTCCCTTCCCGGGACCGGGTTCAAATTTTCTGGCTGCATCCAACTGGCGAAATGCCCATGGAGAATTTGGTTTTTGAAAATATCCGCATCAATGGCGAAAATCCGTTCAATCTGGCCAAGTTAACGCCTGCAAATCCGTTGGTTGGAACACGTCCGATGGTTATTCCGTCTCCCAATAATATTACTTCTGGCCCTGGTCGAAGAGGTATGGGAGGACGTGGATACGGCGAATTTGTAGTGGTGCCTGCTGATGGTCCTTACATTCACAATGTGGTGTTCCGGAATATTTCAACTTATAATGAAAATAATACACCTCAAAATATGATGGGCAATGTGGTGATCCAAGGGGTAAGTGAAGAACAGGATGTTTCGGGGATTATTTTTGACAACGTGAAATTATACGGTGTTTCTGTTCATGAAACATCTGCAGGTGTGCAGATAGGTTCTTTTGTAGATCATATTCAGTTCAGATAAGCATCTGTAAACTGCTACCAAAAGCTAAAAGTGTATGAAAAAATATTCTATTTTGTTTGTTTTGGTTCTCCTGTTTTATTATATACATGCTGAACCACAGAAGGTTAGTTCTCCCGATGGAAAAATAAGGATTGAATTTACCTTGGGAAGTTTTGATCCCGGGGAAAATCAGCATTCAATATCTGATGCCCCGTATTACCGTGTCTTTTTTCAGGGCAAGCCGTTTATCCATTCTTCCCGTTTAGGGTTCGAACTGGCAGGAGTTCCGATATTCGATCGTTTTTTTGAAGTTGTGAAGACAGTGGCCAATGAAACACGCAGGAGTTGGAAACCAGTCTATGGCGATAAAAGTGAGTATCCCGATAATTACAACGAATTGACTGTAACTCTCCAGGAAAATATTCCGCCAAAACGTACACTGAAATTAGTGTTCAGGGCTTATAACGAAGGAGTTGCTTTTCGCTACATCATACCGGAGCAGGAAGCCATTTCTTCGATCGTCATTCCGCAAGAGTTAACTGAGTTCGCTTTTGCACCAAATACATCCGTATGGGAAGAACATGGGCATGAAGGACTTTACCACAAAGTGGCAGTTTCGGATATTGAACCCAACTGCGAACTTCCGCTGACGGTAAAAACTGAAAATGGCATTTATGGAGCGATCGCAGAAGCGGGAAACAGCCATTATCCACGTGCGTATGTAGAGGCTCGTAGTGGACGTCACGGCGAAAAGCTGAATGTCATCCATATTTCATTAAGAGGTGAAGCAAAGGGACAGGGTGAATATAAAACAGCCTGGCGTTCGGTGACCTTATCCGATCGTCCAGGGGGCCTGATGGAGCAGCACTACCTTTTACTCAATCTAAATGAACCGTGTAAACTTCACGACACTTCCTGGATTAAGCCTGGAACAGCAATGCGCGAAATCAGCTTGACAACTGTTAACAGCAAAAAGCTGATCGATTACGCCGAAAAAATGGGAATTGACTACGTAATTCTGGAAGGTGGCTGGTATGGCCAGCCCTTTGACGATCGTGCCGATCCTTCAAAAGTCAATGTTTTGAATGCCGGACCATCTCACCCGGGCCTCAATATTCAGGAAGTGGTTTCTTATGGTAAGGAACACGATGTGGGAATTTGGCTATACGTGAACCGGCAGGGACTGGAGCGTTATGCTGATAAAATATTCCCTTTATATGAATCATGGGGTATCAAAGGAATTAAGCCGGGCTTTGTAAATGTAGGGAACCAGGAATGGCAGGAGTGGATGGAAACCATCGTCGAAAAGGCTGCTGATCATCATTTGATGGTTAACATCCATGACGCTTATCGTCCGACTGGTTTCAGCCGGACGTACCCAAACCTTTTAACTCAGGAAGGAATTCGTGGAAACGAGCATCTTCCTACTGCTACTCATAATGCCACCCTGCCTTTTACACGTTTTACTATTGGCGCCGGTGACTACACTCCCGGATATTGCCGTTCTGAATTAAAAAGCCGTTGGGCGCACAAACTTGCAATGGGTGTTATCGTTTACAGCCCGGCCCAGTTTCTTTTCTGGGGTGAAAAACTTACTCCCTGTCATGAACGTCCTGAACTGGAATTTTGGAAGGGTATTCCAACCACCTGGGACGATACAAAAGTGTTGTCTGGCGAAATCGGTGAATATGCTGTTGTGGCCCGCAAACACAGTACAAGCTGGTATGTCGGCGGAATAACCAACGACGTGGGAAGACTACTGAGATTTACCTTGGATTTTTTGTCGTCAGGAGATAAATATATTGCTACTGTTTATTTCGATGGGCTACAAAATGAGGATCAGATTACCATTGAAAAACAAGAAGTAGACAGCAAATCGATTTTGGAATTTGAATTGCCGGAAAGAGGCGGATTTGCTTTAAAAATAGACAAACGCTAAACTAAATCAGATCATGAAGAAACAAGTTTTTTATCTTTCAGGTTACCTTTTATTCGCACTCTGCTTTGTCAACTTCCAGGGGTGTGATCAGACAAGAACTTATGAAGTGACCTCACCTGATGGAATTATCAGTTGCAAAATGTGGGTGAATCCCAGTAGTACAGGTGACGGAATGGTTAGCTATTCGGTAACAGCGGATGGGAAAGAGGTTATATTATCATCATCGTTTCAGCTCAGAACCGCTGATGCTCATTTTGACGGTCACTTCACCGTTGAAAGCACACAGAGAGAGAAGACAGACCGCGAATGGGCGAATCACCTTGGAGAGTTGAAAACCGTTCCGGATCGTTTTGAACAGCTGAAACTTTTTCTTGTAAATGAGGATCAAAAGGTCAATTTCATCTGCCGTGTTTACAACGAAGGCGTGGCTTTCGCCTATGAGATACCTGATACAGGGAACAGGGATTCGGTGACGATAACAGATGAACACTTTTCATTCCGGTTTAAAGAAGATTTTCCTTGCTGGGCAACTTATAAAGCTCAGGGTATATACGAGAAAGTACTGATTAGCCAGATTAAAAATGACTGTGAACGTCCGCTCGTTGTGGAATGCGATACAAACCTGACTATAGCTTTGGCCGAAGCCCAACTGGTTGATTTTGCCCGGATGAAGTTTGCACCTGATACGATAGAACCCTATGCGGTTCGTACTGTTCTGCATGGAGAAACGGTTAAAAAACTTCCTTTTCAATCGCCCTGGAGAGTGGTTATGATGGCTGAAAGTCCGGGGCAGTTGCTTGAACAAAATTACCTTATCCAAAACCTGAATCCGCCGAGTGAAATTGCTGATCCATCCTGGATAAAGCCAGGCAAAGTGATCCGGGATGGGACGTTGACTACCTCCGGGGGAATTGCATGTATTGATTTTGCCGCAAGTCACGGGATGCAATATGTTGAGTTTGATGCAGGCTGGTACGGACCAGAAAACGACATGGCATCCGATGCGACAACCATCACGCTTGACGAACGGCGCTCCAAGGGGCCACTTGATTTGCTAGAGATTATTCAATACGGAAAAGAAAAAGGAATCGGGGTGATTTTGTACGTCAACCGCAGGGCTTTGGAACAACAATTGGATACTTTATTGCCGCTTTACCAGTCGTGGGGTGTTGCCGGTATTAAATACGGATTTGTTCAGGTTGGCGATCAGGAATATACGCGATGGTTGCACGAAGCCGTGAAAAAAACTGCTGATTGTAAAATGGTTGTTGATATTCATGACGAATACCGTCCAACCGGTTTTTCACGTACTTATCCAAACCTGCTGACGCAGGAGGGGATTCGCGGAGATGAGGAAAGTATTTCGAACTCGCACACGCTGATCACCATGTTTACACGGATGCTGGCCGGAGCCGGCGATAATACGATTTGCTATTATTCAAGCCGGGTTACTGAAAAGATGGGCTCACATGCTTCGCAACTGGCAAAGGCGGTGTGTTTGTTTAGCCCGCTGCAATTTTTGTACTGGTATGACAGGCCTGCCCAAGGGCCTGATAAAAAGGATGGCTTGTGGGGAAAAACCGGAGTGATTGGCGATGAGCCGGAACTGGAATTTTTCAACAATGTTCCGACGGTTTGGAATGAAACCAGAGTTCTTATCGGGGAAATTGGCACGTGCGGAGTAATAGCCAGGCGAAGTGGAACGAAATGGTTCATTGGAGGAATCATTGGTGATGAAGCAACTGATGTTGAGTTTAAAATGGATTTTTTGGATGCAGGGAAGACCTATAACGCGAAAATTTACGCTGATGATTCGGAAATTGAAAGCCGAACTAAGGTGCGAATTGAAATACGTGAGGTAAATAGGGAATCGCTCTTCAGGAAAAGCCTTATGGCCAACAATGGTTTCGCCATACAGCTTACTCCGGTTGAATAATTATGCCTTGAGAACAAAATTAAATACCATGATTAAAAGAAGGAAAAAAATGACAAGAGGTAGGGTGTTCTGTTTTTTTTGTGTACTCCTTATGTGCGAAATCATTAACCGGGAGTTATCAATTGATGGTAGCTGCTTTGAAAGATAAAGGCTGAAAGCGCTATTGATTGACGTGCATGGATTAGAAAATCAAAAATTCAAAATATTAGTGAGATTGCTCACTAAAACCTAAATCAGTATGAGAAAAATATTCGTAAAAGTCTTATTCCTTGTTTTGTTTTCCGGGGTTATTGCTCATGACTCGAATGGAGAAAATAGAGAATCGCTTGCTTCCCCTGACGGTCAATTGGAGTTCACCTTGGTGTCAGAACTTGATCAAAGTAATCTGCTGCACCTTTTTTATCAAATCCAATTCAAAGGAGACGACATCGTTAAACAATCCGAACTCGGCATCGTCCTCGACAACCACCTTTCAGAGCTGGCTATGGCCATTCAGCCCGATGATAGTTACCACTTTGTGCAGGACATGGATTTTGTTTCGCGAAAAGATACTACTGTCAATACGACTTGGCACAATGCTTTTGGAGAACGCAGCATGGTAAAGGATAATTACAATCAAGTTTCATTTTTATTCGAAAAAAGAAATAAGTTAGGCTACCAGCTTCGGGTTGACATCCGGGTTTACAATGAAGGGGTGGCCCTGCGTTATCATTTTCCCTTAAATCCAAAAGGTTTATACTACCGGGTAATGGAGGAAAATACAGAATTTGTGTTGCCTGAAGGAACCCAAGCCTGGTATCATCGTTGGGCGCAGGCTCCATTTGAGTTGTTGCCGCTGGAAAACTGGGTGGATGAATCCGAACGGCCGTTGACCTGCGAACTGCCAAACGGCTTGTATGTTGCCTTGGCTGAAGCCGGACTGGTGGATTATGCCCGCACCAAGTTCAAGATCAAAGAAGGTGAACCTGGTACGCTCGTGGCATCCATGTATGAATCGGTTGACCAATTTACGCCGTCCAGTACGCCTTGGCGTATGATTATGGTGGCCGAAACTCCGGGCGAACTACTCGAAAATAATGACATGTTTTTAAATTTGAGTGAACCCTGCACCATCACAAACACCGACTGGATAAAACCGGGTAAAATTATGCGTGAAATTACCCTGACAGATGAGAATAGTAAGGTTCAAATAGACTTTTCTGGAAAAAATGATATTGACTATATGCTTTATGATGGAGGATGGTATGGGGCTCCTTTCGATTTTGCATCTGATGCCTCAAAGTCCAAAGCTAAGCTTAATCTTCAAAAATGGATAGAGTATGGGAAGGAGCGTGGAGTTGGTATTTGGCTTTACGTAAATCAACAGGCATTACTGACGCAAATGGATCAACTGTTTCCCCTGTATAAGAAATGGGGGATTAAAGGAGTGAAGTTTGGTTTTGTACAGGTTGGCTCGCATCGCTGGACACAGTGGTTGCATGAGGCTGTTCAACTGGCTGCAGAAAACGAGCTGATGGTGAATATTCACGACGAATTTCGTACAACAGGTGAAAATCGCACCTGGCCAAATATTGTAACAGTGGAAGGAATCCGTGGAAATGAGGAATTTCCCGATGCTACACATAATACGATTCTTCCTTTCACGCGGTTTGTAGGTGGCTTGGGCGACTATACAATTTGTTACATGGACAAGCGTCTGAAAACAACCCATGTGCATCAACTGGCCTTGGGAGTTGTCTGTTTTAGTCCATTGCAAACCATATACTGGTACGATAAACCGGAGTTTCTAGCCGGTTTGCCGGAATTGGAATTCTTTGAAAACCTGCCCACGGTATGGGATGATACCAAAGTACTGAGTGGAACGATTGGGGAGCACGCTGTTGTTGCCCGGCGAAGTGGTGAAAGCTGGTTTCTTGGTGCTATTACCAACAATGATGCTCGAAATCTCCCCATCCAATTTGATTTTTTACCGGATGGAAAAGAATATATAGCACGGATTTATACGGATGATGAACGGTCGAAAACATATTCGAAGGTAAGGATCAAAGAAGTGAAGATTAACAGCCAATTTACAATAGATGCCGATTTAGTTAAGGCAGGCGGTATAGCCATTTGGGTGAAACCCTCAAAATAGGTTTTATTGGTTTAGGTTGAATGATTTCAGGTGTTTTCATCGCGAATCTCTCGCGATGAAGCCTGATTCATTAAAATTCAAACACATGAGAAAAATTGGATTAATTACAGGTGTTCTTTTGATAATCACGGGTTGGGCTAGTGCTCAAATCCCGTTGCCGCAAAAGCTTCCACAGGGGCACCCGCGCCTGATGGTAAGCGATTCAGAAAAGGAAAACCTGCAAGAACAGATTGGAACAGAAGCCTGGGCTCAGGATGTGAGGCAGGGCATCGGTAAGCGAATTGACCAATACGTCAACCGGCATGTAACCGATTCCACCTGGATGCCTTCGCGCCTGATGATGTACTGGAAAAGCAAATCCACTAACGTATATATCAAAGGCGGGGTCTATTCTCATGCCGATGGTGAAGCGCCTGTTCCCACTGTTCGTTTCGGTAGTACGCGTGGTGTGGCGTCGCCCATCAAACGTCCCAAACTCGAAGATATTATCCCATATATGGATGATACAAAAGGCGTCTATTTCCACAATATTGCCAAAGATGGGAGCCCGCTGGAATGGGCCGACCAGTCGGGCGTGTCGGGCATGAACATCGAAAGTGTCAACAATGAAATCCTCCGTTTGGGCCGCGATGGCGCCTTTGTCTATTGGCTGACCAATGATGAGAAGTACGGCAAATTCGCTTACGACGTGTTCAACACCTATATGACAGGTATGTATTACCGCAACGAGCCCATCGACTTGGGCAACGGCCATGCGCAAACCTTGGTGGGCCTGTCCACCTTCGAGGTGATACAGGAGCATATTTTGCCCGATTTGGCCACCTATTACGATTTCCTCTATCCCTATATCCGCGCCAAACATGCCGATAAGATTGAGGTGTTCGAGGCCGCGTTTAAAAAATGGATTGACGTGACCGTTAAGAACGGCGTACCCCACAATAACTGGAACCTGCATCAGGCGAATATCATTTTGAGTGTGGCCATGGTACTTGAAGATAACCGCGCCTATGCCGACGGCAAAGGACGCGAGTATTACATCGACCATATACTGAATCAATCCGTTCCGCGTCAGTGGTCAATTTCCAAATTGATGCAGTACGGTTATGATTTTGATAATGGCGTTTGGAACGAATGCCCGGGATACGCACATAGCGTGACACGGGAATTCATGCACTTCATTCAAAACTACGATAACACGTTCCATCAAAATCTGCTCCCCTACACGCCTGTGATGAGAAAAGCGGTGGAAGTGTTGCCACAATACCTGTTTCCCAATGGAAAAATTACTGCTTTTGGCGATACTTATTATAGTGATCTCAATACTGAACCAATAGCTGGCATGATTCGGATGTCGCAAAAATATCGAAATAACGCTGATGAGCGGAAATTTACAGAAATGTATCGGCTGTTTCAACCCAATGTTGACGTTTCAGGTAGTTCATCGAAACCTTCGCCTCAGGTTTCGTCGTTCTTTACACAAAAACCGTTGGAACTCGACTCTGCTATTGCCAAGGGGGAGGTGGGCGATTATCTCACCCAAACCTTTTATGCGCCCAATGTAAGCTGGTTCGTGCAACGCAACGGATTCCAAAGCAAGGAGCATGGTTTGATGATTTCGCAAGTGGCATCATACGGCAATCACGCGCACGCAAATGGTATCTCCATGGAGCTGTACGGCAAAGGGTTCGTCCTTGGTCCCGAATCGGGCATCGGCTCCAGCTATTTCGAAAAACCTTATTTGGAATACTACTCCCAATTCCCGGCACACAACACGGTCATGGTCGATGGTATCTCCAAATACCCTGAAATGCTGAGCAACCACCCGTTCGATTTGCTGAGTTGTTATCCGCAATCAGGACAAAAGGAGGGATATTATCCGGACATTACCTTCTCGGATGTGGCTTTTGTGGAGCCTGAGAGCCGAAGTGACCAAAGCCGTTTGTTAAGTATTGTCAGAACCGGCGAAACCACCGGCTACTATATCGATATATTCCGCTCGAAAAAGCAACGCGGAGGCGATAAGTTTCATGATTACTTCTACCATAATCTCGGACAGGAATTGCTGATCCGCAACACACAAGGGAAAGCGCTCGATTTACAAGCCAGCGAAGAGATGGCTTTTGCCGGTGGCCACCTCTTTGCATTGGATTACCTGTGGGACAAAAAATCGATCAAAACCAGCGAAGATTACCAGGCGGTATGGAAAATGGCCATGCCCGACAGCAACCATGTGTACATGAACCTGTGGATGAAAGGCTACCCCGGGCGCGAAGTATTTTCAATTAAGGCTCCACCTTGTAAAGCTTTCCGGGGAAACCATGACATTCCTTATTCGATAGATAAAGAGCCTTTTTTAACTATCGCGGCGCGCCAGCACGGCGAGGCTTGGAGCCACCCGTTTGTGTCGGTGTTTGAGCCCACCACCGAAAAGGAACCTGCCACAATCAGCCGCATTGAATCGATTGATGCCCAAGGGGCAACGGATTCTTTTGTCGGGTTGAAAATTGAAAGTCTGGAAGACCGCACGGATTATGTTTTTTCTTCGGATGCTGACACGCCGGTAACTTATGATGATATGGGTTTTAGCGGCGCATACGGGGTGGTCACAACTACCGGAAGCGAAACGACCCTTTTCCTTGGGGCTGGGAAATCGATTTCCAAAGGGAATCTCAAACTGGAAACGGAAGACGGGACAGGTTCGGCAACAGTCACTCTCGCGGAAGGGAATCTCTTTATCACGGCGGATACACCAGTAGTACTTACCCTGGAAGATACCTATGGGAAAGGAGAACTGGTGCTGAAAGTCGGAGAGCTTCGAGTAGAAGGGCTACGGATAAAAGCGGGTACGCGGAAGCTGGTCAATTTCAGCATCCCGGGCCTTCCATATCAGCAAGTAGTTGTTCAACTTGAAAAAAGATAGCAACCAACCGGTTCATGGGTTGGAACAATCCTTAACCTGGGTGAAAAGATAAATTAGAAAGCAATAAATGAATTGAAACCCATGAGCAGAATACAATTTCCCTTTTTGATTATGATTTCAGCCTTGCTGGCTGTTGCTTGTATAACAGGAAACAGGCAAGCGGAAGAAAGGCTGGATGTGGATCAAGCATTGCAGTATTGCGTTGAAAAAACGAAAGTGACCATGGCTGGATTAACCGATACCGACAGCCTTCCCCGAAACATATTGCAGGGGCAATCCGAGTGGAACAAGGTGGGTGTTCACGACTGGTGCAGTGGATTTTGGCCGGGAATTCTATGGTATGCCTACGAGGCTTCGGGCGACTCAGCAATTTTGGCAAACGCCAGCGAATTTACCGAACCTTTGAGAGGTGTGCTTAATGTACCAGTTGACAACCACGACCTGGGTTTTATGTTGTATTGTAGCTTTGGTAACGGACTGCGATTAGCACCGGACACAGCGTACCATGATTTCCTGTTGGTGGCAGCCGATTCGCTGGCAACTCTATACAACCCGAAAGTTGGTACAATTCTTTCGTGGCCAGCTATGCGCGAAAAAATGAACTGGCCGCACAACACGATCATCGATAACATGATCAACCTGGAGCTGTTGTTCTGGGCCTCCAAAAACGGAGGAAGTCCCGACTTATACGACATGGCGGTTCGACATGCAGAAGTAAGCATGAAAGCTTTAGTTTGTGACGATTACTCGATTTATCACGTGGCCGTTTTTGACACCTCCGACGGACAGTTTATCAAAGGCGTAACCCATCAGGGGTATAGTGATGATTCAATGTGGGCACGTGGTCAGGGTTGGGGGATTTATGGATATGCCATGACCTACCGTGAAACAGGTGATAAACGATTTTTAGAGATGGCTCAGAAACTGTCCGATGTGTTTATTGAGCGTTTGCCCGATGATGGCATGCCATATTGGGATTTTGACGATCCTGCCATTCCGGATGCTCCGAAAGATGCCTCGGCTGCTGCTGTTGCCGCGTCGGGAATGCTGGAGCTTTCAACCTTTATGAAAGATGACCAGCTCAAGGCAAAATACAAAGATGCCGCAGTGGCACTGGTGGAAAAGCTATCATCAGATGAATACCTGAGCAAGGACAAAAATCAGGCATTTCTGCTACACTCTACGGGGCATCATCCGAATGGAACAGAGATCGATGCGTCGATTATTTATGCGGATTACTACTACCTGGAGGCTTTGCTGCGATTGAAAGCTATGGAGTAGAAAAAATCAATATTCAAACTTAAACCAGAAAATAACTAAACGATGAAAGGCCTGAAAAGAAAAATCAGATTTCAACATAAAACTACCGGATACTTCGTCTTCTTGTGTTTGGGATTTATGGTACTTGGCATGCACTCGCTGGAAGCACAGTCGCGATTACACGTGTATCCGGCCCCTGAAGGTGTCGTGCAAAATGACGACTTTTCGGTGAAAGTGCGTATCTCGGGTGGCGAATGGAAGGAGCTGGAGGAGTACCTTATAAAAGTGGATGAAGTTCGGGGAACCAATCATTCGGTAGAAAACTCGTCAATGTGTATTTTCGATTTTGAAGGCGTGGTAGAAGTGTCGGTTACCAGTAACAAAGGCGCTATTCAATCGGCCCGGGTGAGGCCACTATCGTATGGAATTACGCCGGATGTCCGGGGAAACACCTTGACATTCAAATTGTGTCAGTCCCGAAACATTTCGATTGAAGTAAATGGTGATATTTTCCATAACCTCCAACTATTTGCCAATCCGATGGATGAATTTGTTCTGGATGCAAATGATACGAACCTGATTTATTTTGGGCCGGGGGTGCATTACCTTGAAGATGGAAAAATAAATGTGCCATCGGGTAAAACGGTGTACTTGGCCGGAGGCGCTGTGCTGATGGGGCAGGTTCTGTTTGACGGTGTCAACAATGCCAAGTTGCTTGGCCGCGGAGTAATTGACCACTCGGTGAAAATGGGCGTGCACATTGCGAATTCGAAGAACATTACCGTCGAAGGAATTGTATGTACACAATGTGCTACCGGAGGTTCCGACAGCGTGACCATTCGTAATGTAAAATGCATCAGCTACTTCGGCTGGGGTGATGGTACGAATGTATTTGCCAGCAACAATGTGTTGTTTGATGGGGTGTTCTGCCGGACCTCAGACGACTGCACCACGGTTTATGCTACCCGCAAAGGCTTCACCGGTGGAAGCCGGAACATCACCATGATCAACTCAACGCTTTGGGCCGATGTGGCTCACCCGATTCTGATCGGAACCCATGGGAACACGGATCATCCTGATGTGATCGAAAATATCCGTTACAGCAATATCGATATCCTCGACCATCGCGAAATGCAAATCGATTACCAGGGGTGCCTGGCTATCAATGCGGGCGATAACAACCTGGTTCGGAATGTGGTGTTCGAAGACATTCGAATTGAAAACTTTCGCGAGGGACAGTTGGTAAACCTGCGTGTTTTCTTCAACTCCAAGTATTGTACTTCGCCGGGAAGGGGCATTGAGAATGTGCTTTTTAAGAACATCTCGTACGATGGTACGCATGCCGGGCTCTCAGTAATTGCGGGCTATAACGAAGAACGAAAAGTGAAAAATATCGTGTTCGAAAACCTGGTGATAAACGGAATGACAATTACAGATGATATGCCGGGAAAACCCGCCTGGTATAAAACCCCCGACATGGCTGGCATTTTTGTTGGCGAACATGTTGAAGGCATTGAATTCAGAAAATAAACAGGCAGGCATCCATGAACCAATTTTCGACGATTAAAATCGTGTTGATTGCAACTTTGTGTCCTTTTACAGCAGCCCGGTTTTGCCCGTCATGATCCGCGATATATTTAAACATGCCGAATAAAGGTCGATAAACGATGAAAATGAATCTTAGACTTAATACGCTGACATTATCGATATTGCTTTCTTCCTGTCAAAAGCAGGAACAGGTAAACGGAGATGATCAATTGGCGAGTTTTCAAGCCAATTCTGTTTCCAATGTTTGGATAGCGGATAATGGCGACGGCACCTACACCAATCCCATTTTACAGGCCGACTATTCCGACCCGGACGTGATTCGCGTGGACGATGATTTTTACATGACAGCTTCCAGTTTTAATAGTTCGCCGGGGTTACCAATCCTGCATTCAAAAGATTTGGTCAACTGGCAGATTGCGAACTATGCCTTGCCAGTTTTGCCTGAAAAAGTATACGATTTACCTCAGCCCAGTAAAGGGGTTTGGGCGCCGTCTATCCGTTATCATAACGATGAATTTTACATCTACTGGGGCGACCCGGATTTTGGCATTTTTATGGTGAAAACCAAAGATCCTCTGGGTGAATGGGAAAAGCCTGTCTTGGTGAAAGGCGGAAAAGGGATGATTGATCCCAGCCCACTTTGGGATGAAGACGGCAAAGCCTGGTTGGCTTTAGCGTGGGCCGGTTCGAGAGTGGGTGTGAATAGTATTCTGACCATGTATAAAATGTCGCCCGACGGAACACAACTATTGAGTAACGGTCAAAACATTTATTCGGGCCACGACCAGAACCACACAGTGGAAGGTCCCAAATTGCTAAAAATGAATGGTTACTACTACGTCTTCGCTCCGGCGGGAGGTGTGGAAACCGGTTGGCAATTGGTGTTGCGCTCGAAGAACGTTTATGGGCCCTATGAAGAAAAGGTCGTTATGGCTCAAGGTTCGACTGACATCAACGGGCCACATCAGGGGGCTTATGTCGAGACGCAAACGGGCGAGCCTTGGTTTGTTCATTTCCAGGATCGGAGTGTTTACGGACGAATCCTTCACCTAAATCCGGTGACTTGGGGCGATGGATGGCCGGTGATGGGTATAGACAAAGACGGCGACGGCTGTGGTGAACCTGTCCGAAAACACCGAAAACCTGATGTCGGTCGCGAATGGCCTGTCGCATCTCCTGCCGAATCGGACGAGTTTAACAAGGCGCAGATCGGCTTGCAATGGAATTGGAATGCCAACGAAAAAGTAACTTGGAGTGTATCGATGCCGCAACAGGGATTTCTTCGCTTGCCGGCTGTACCAAAACCGACAGACGAAGCATCGCTATGGAAGGTTCCCAATATTTTGACCCAACGCCTGCCTGCCGAAAACTTCGTCGCGACAACCAAAGTAAAGCTGAACATCGAATGGGATGTTTGGCAAGGCAAACAAGCCGGTTTAATTATGCTTGGGAACGACTATTCTTATTTGGCCATCCGAAAAGATGCAAAAGGGTTTTATTTAGAGCAGTTGCAAAACGAGGGTGCTAACCTTGGAGGAATGGATAAAAGTCTGGCTAAAGAACGTCTTTCAACCAACGAAGTGTACTTGCGGGTAACGGTTGATGGACCAGACGCGCTTTGCCATTTCAGCTATAGCGAGGACGGGATACAGTTTCAGGAAATCGGGACAGCGTTTCATGCCACCCGGGTGCTGTGGAGTAGCGCAAAAATAGGAATTTTCAGTACATCAGAGCCGGGATACCGCATTGGCGGATGGGCTGATTTTGACTGGTTTAGAATAAGTAAAAATGAACAATGAAACAATAGCAAAACAGAAATCACTTAAGAATGAATAGGATGAACATATTTAGACAAATAACTCTGGTATTAGCGATAGCGGGAGTGGGCTTAAGTGCTTCTGCCCAGTCTCATTATCCCGGGCAGCACGAAGAAAAGCTGGCCATAAAAGAAACAGCACCCATCCAGGCCTACGCTTTTGAAGTGAGCGATATTAAGCTCATGCCATCGCGTTTTACCGAGAATATGGAGCGCGAAAGCCAATGGATCATGTCACTGGGAGTTGACCGATTGTTACACAGCTTTCGAACAAATGCCGGTGTGTACGCCGGTCGTGAAGGTGGTTACGATGCGGTTGACAAACTTAGCGGTTGGGAATCGCTCGACTGTGAATTGCGGGGCCATACCACAGGGCATATTCTTTCGGGTTTAGCATTGCTTTATGCCAGCACCGGCGAAGAGCAATACAAGTTAAAAGCGGATAGTTTGGTGAGCGGATTAGCTGTTGTTCAGGAAGCATTGGGTGTAGAAGGATACCTAAGCGCTTATCCGGAGAATTTAATTAACCGGAATATTGCCGGAACAAGTGTTTGGGCGCCGTGGTACACTCTGCACAAGTTGTATTCGGGACTAATCGATCAGTACCTGTATAGTGATAATCAGCAAGCTCTTGAAATCGTGAAAAAAATGGGCGATTGGGCTTACAACAAACTGTCTAAAGTCACCCCGGAGGAACGCAAAAGGATGATTCGGAACGAATTTGGAGGAGTGAATGATTCGTTTTACACCTTATATCAAATTACAGGAAATGATAACTATAAGTGGCTAGGCGATTTCTTTTACCACGAGGATGTGTTGGATCCGCTGAAGTCGGGCGAAGATAACTTGGAGAAGAAGCATGCCAATACGTTTATTCCTAAGTTGATTGGCTTGGTACGGGCATACGAGTTTGGTGAAACGGAGGAAAACAAAACAATTTCTGAATTCTTTTGGAATACAGTTATCGACCATCATTCGTTCTGCACCGGAAGCAACAGCGACAAAGAGAAGTTCTTCAAACCGGATCACCAGTCGCATCACCTGACCGGCTACACGGGCGAGTCGTGTAATGTGTATAACATGCTGAAATTGACCCGCCACCTGTTTAGCCTGGATGCCGACCCGAAACGGGCCGATTATTACGAAAAGGCTTTGTACAACCATATTTTGGGTCAGCAGGATCCCGAAAGTGGGATGATCGCTTACTTTTTGCCCATGCTTCCCGGCGCACACAAAGTGTACAGCACGCCTGACAGTTCTTTTTGGTGTTGTGTCGGAACCAGTTTCGAAAACCATGCCAAATACGGTGAGGCGATTTATTACCACAAGGATAACGAACTGTTTGTGAACCTGTTTATTCCTTCAGTCTTGAACTGGAAAGGTCAGGGGGTTCAGGTTCGGCAGCAAACCAACTTCCCGAAAGAAGGCAAAAGTAGTCTGATATTGACAACAGACAGTCCGAAAAACTTAACGTTGAAAGTTCGCTACCCGTCGTGGGCAACTGCTGGTGGTACAATCAAGGTAAATGGAAAGAAAATTCGTGTGAAAGAAAAACCGGGTAGCTATATCACAATTACCCGGACCTGGAAAAACGGCGATAAAGTGGAGTTTGATTATCCAATGGAACTGAAGGTTACCCCATCAGACAATCCGGATGTGGTGTCGATTTCATATGGACCGATCGTGTTGGCGGCCAAAATGGGCACCGAGGGCATGCAAAAACCCGCTCCGTTTTCCAACCCCGATTTGCACAACGACTATTACACTTACGATTACAAGGTGCCGGAAGCACTTTCGAATGAGTTGAATGTGAAAGGCCAACCAGTTGGTGAATGGCTGAAGCCGGTGGAAGGACAGCCCCTGAGATTTAAAACAGTAAAGGATATTGTAGGAGAAGAAATCACGCTTGTCCCTCTGTACGATTTGCACCGGGAACGGTATATCGTGTATTGGAATTTAAAATAAATGGGATTCAGCGGGTGACTTCAAGTCACCCGCTGAATAAACAGTAACATATTAAAGTATGCGATTTAAAATGGCCTCTGTTTTTCTTTGGGGAATATTCATCGTAATCTCTATGCAGTCTGCAGGGGCTGTCTGGCAATGGTCGGTACCCGTAAAACAGTTTATCTCTCCTGAAACAAACGACCATCCAACCGCCTTTTTATGGATTCCGGAAGATTGCCACCAGGTTAAGGCCGTGGTTGTCGGTCAGCACAACATGTGCGAGGAACCCATCTTCGACCATCTGGTTTTCCGGAAAAAGATGGCTGAATTAGGTTTCGCGATCATCTGGATTACACCGGGTATCGACCAGCAATGGGATGTCAATAGTGGTTGCCAGCAAGCATTCGACAGCATGATGGACCACCTGGGCAAAGTGAGTGGCTATTCGGAGTTAAAATATGCTCCTGTTGTGCCGCTTGGACATTCGGCCATGGCGACCTTCCCCTGGAATTTTGCGGCCTGGAACCCCGACCGTACCTTGGCAATCATATCGTACAAAGGCGATGCACCCCGAACAAACCTGACCGGTTATGGCCGGGAAAACCTGGAATGGGGACGAAACCGCAACATTGACGGCATTCCGGGTCTGATGATTGAAGGCGAGTACGAGTGGTGGGAAGCTCGCGTCAATCCGGCCTTGGCTTTCCGGATGATGTACCCCGAAAGCTGCATTTCGTTCCTGTGCGATGCCGGTCATGGCCATTTTGACGTGTCAGACAAGATCGTGGATTACCTCTGTCTTTTCCTGAAAAAAGCTGCGCAAAACCGCTTAACTGAGGCACAACCATTGGATACATTTGTTAAGCTTAAAAAATTGGATCCGAAAAATGGTTGGCTGGCTGAACGATGGCATCCCAAGCAAAAGAAACGAGCAAAAACAGCTCCGTTTGCGAACTATAAAGGCGACCCGCACGATGCCTTCTGGTATTTCGACAAAGAGATGGCAGATGAAACAGAAGCTTATTACGCTCGCGAACGCGGCAAAAAGGAGCAATATATAGGCTTTCTTCAAAACGGGAGCTTATTGCCTTTTAATGAAAACCTCCATGCACGGACGGCTGGTTATTTCGAACCCGGGGCTGATGGGCTTACATTTCGTATCAAGGCCGATTTTACCGATACTTTACGGAGTTGTCTTTCAAGCGAACATGATGCCGGTTTGCCCGTAATCAGCCGCATTTGTGGACCCGTTAAAAAAGTAAACGACAGCACGTTCACGGTCCGGTTCTACCGAATGGGACTGAACAACCCCAGACGAACAGGAGATATTTGGCTTTTAGCGCATCATCCGGGAGACAAGACCTATAAAAGTTCCGTTCAGCAGTTCAACCTGCGTATTCCTTTCAAGTTGGAAGAAGGAGCGGAGCAAACCATTACCTTTAGTCCTATTCCGAATCAGCTTGAAGGAGTGAAGGAGTTATCCTTAATGGCCAGTTCCAGCTCGGGTTTGCCAGTCTATTTCTACATTAAAGAGGGACCTGCCGAGATTGAAAACGGGCGTTTGGTCTTTCATAAGATTCCTCCGAGAACAAAGTTCCCGGTAAGAGTCACAGTTGTTGCCTGGCAGTATGGTCTTAGTGGAGAAAACAAAATACAGTCGGCCAAACCGGTTGAGCAAATCCTATTCATTCAACAGAATTAATCATCTTTCGTAATCAGTGGCGAAAAGATGAAAGACAAATACAATTAAAACACCCAATTAATCCACACTAAAATCAATTAAAAATGAAAAAACATTTCATACTTCTACTGGCGCTATGTATTTATTCAACAACATTGAAGGCACAAACCCTTGTTGAAAGCAGCAAACAGGAACTTCAATCACCCAACGGAAAACTTCAGTTTCTGTTTCATCAAAAACAAGTTGGCGAGGAGAAAACTCAAATGTATTACTCGGTTTCATACAAGGGTGAATCCGTTGTATTGGAATCGGAACTCGGAATACTGCTTGAAAACCAGTTGTTCGAATCGGCGCTGGGAATTGAGAACGATGATGCTGAGTTGTGGTGTGAGAACCTGAAATTGAAATCAGTTGAGCATTCAGGGAATGATACCACCTGGATGCCGTTTTACGGAGAACGTAGCGTGGTTCGTGATAACTACAAGGAGATGGTGCTTCATTTTTCCAAGTATGATGAGCCTGGCAATGTTGAGGAAGGACACGCCGGTACCAGTTACGATAAGAGGCGAAGCTACCAAATGGATTTAGTGGTTCGGGTTTATAACGAGGGCGTGGCTTTCCGCTACCATTTTCCGGAAACTTCAAACGGGCTATTCTTGCATATTACGGGCGAGCAAACCAGCTTTACCTTGCCCGATGGAACCATGGCTTGGTACGAACGCTGGGCACAGGGGCCTTACAGCTACCTGCCATTGAAAAACTGGCCCGATGAAAGCGAGCGACCGCTGACCCTCGACCTGAAAAACGGCTTGCAAGTGGCCTTGCTCGAAGCGCAAATGATTGATTACAGCAGAGGCAAGTTTAAATTGAATACTGAAAAGCCCAATACCATCGACCTGAGCATGTATGACAAAGTGGATGTGATTACGCCTTATTCAACACCATGGCGTGTGGTGATGGTGGCAGAAAATCCTGGAGAACTGCTTGAGAATAATGACATCGTTCTGAACCTGAACGAGCCAAACCAAATTCAAAATACCTCGTGGATTAAACCTGGTAAAGTAATTCGTTCCAACCTGACAACCAAGGAGGCCAAAGAGTGTATCGATTTTGCTGTAGAGCGCAACCTGCAATACGTCCACCTGGATGCAGGTTGGTACGGCCCCGAAATGAAGGTGGCAAGCGATGCCACTTCGGTTTCGCCAACACGTGACCTCGAAATGCAGGAATTGGTAAACTATGCAGCATCAAAGGGCATTGGCATTTTCGTGTACATTAACCAACGGGCGTTAACCGACCGCTTGGATGAAGTATTAGCACAGTGCCGGAAGTGGGGCATCAAAGGGGTGAAATTTGGCTTTGTACAAATCGGCTCTAATCGGTGGTCGGTTTGGCTGCATAAGGCCATCCAGAAAGCAGCCGAATACCAATTGATGGTTGACATTCATGACGAATACCGTCCCACAGGTTTTAGTCGTACTTACCCAAATTTGATGACCCAGGAAGGAATTCGTGGCAACGAGGAAATGCCTGATGCCACAAACAATACCATTTTGCCATTCACCCGTTTTCTGGCAGGAGCCGGCGATTACACTATTTGTTATTACAATAACCGGATTAAAACGACTCATGCTCACCAGTTGGCACTTTCGGTGGTATATTACAGCCCAATTCAGTTTTTATACTGGTACGATACGCCTTCGATGTACAAAGGAGAAAAGGAAATTGCATTTTTCGATAAAGTAAAAACCGTATGGGATGATACCAAAGTGCTGAATGGTGAAATTGGGCAGTACATTACCGTTGCACGTCGCTCGGGTAGCGAATGGTTTGTTGGCACGATTACCAATAACGATGTGCGCACGGTGGAGGTTCCGCTGTCATTCCTCGAACCGGGCAAAAAATATGTGGCAACAATTTATTACGATGATGATCAGTTGAGAACTCGAACGGATGTGAACATCAAAATGCAAAAAGTTGACAGTTCGAAAACGCTGACTTTTGATTTGAAAGCGAGTGGCGGCGTAGCTGTCCATATTAAACCAGAATAACCTAATTGATTCAAAGAAATAGAAGCATCGCATAAACGTCTGGAATCATACCAGTTAGTTTGTATTTTGTCGTGATGAGAATGTGCGATGTGGCGGAATCACATTAGCACATGTGAAAGAATTTACAGGATGTTTCGAGTTAGGAGGTTCGAATCACTTTACCAAATGCAATGCACAAGACAGTAAAATGGCATCTGGTGCGTCGTTAAACTTAAATTTTAGTGGACAGGTAACCTAAAAGCAAAGTCCCTTGAATCACAAAGAGAATGAACAGAAAAGGAGGCACTCGGCCCCAGGTGTTTTGCCTAAAAAGACACTTTATGAGATAGTGCTTTATTATTTGATTAAAGATTTTTGAAACCTCAGGAAAAAATATTGTGACATCGTTTCGGTTTTCCACTTGATTATGGTATCTATTTGTTTTTTTGTTTTGTCGTCAATACTAATGTCTTGAAAACGGTCGTTCCAGTCGTAATAAGAATCAACTAGGAGGCTGTAAAATAAACTCTGTCCAAACTATTAATTTTGCAAGGACAGATCAATATGGAATCACAAGAATTTAAAGAAATGCAGGCCAAAGCGCTGGAGCAGCTGCGGAGTGGCCAGTCCCTGACGGGGAAAGAGGGTGTTTTTGCACCTTTGTTGAAACAGTTTATGGAGAGTGCTCTTGAAGCAGAGATGTCATCGCATCTGGGTGATTTAGATCGGATATCGGGCAACAAGCGCAACGGCAAAAAGACCAAAACGCTAAAGACGGACTCGGGAGAGATCGTGATTTCCACACCGCAGGACCGTAACAGTAGCTTTGAACCCCAGCTGGTCAAAAAGCGGGAAACCGTTCTGTCCGATAACTTTGCCCCAAAAATCATTGGTTTATATGGTCTTGGGATGAGCTTTCACAACATTTCAGGCCACATTAAAGAGATGTATGATGTGGAGATTTCCCAACTCTTCAGCTATCTCGGTGGCATTGCCCCTTGCATAAGAAAGTTCTACCGCTTTTTTCTTGAACTCCTTGTCAAACTTTTTTCTTATCTGATTCATAATTGTAAGTTAGTAAAAATAGTACTTAACTTACCGTACTGCCAAATGTAGCACTTCCAGCCTATCTGTTCAAAGTTAAAAATTAATCAGAGTATGGACGTTTATTGTCTCCATATGTGCCACCTCTACAAAACATAAAAGCCCCGAAAGATCTTCTCCTTCAGGGCTTTTATGTTTTATTCCGTGAACCCAACCGGAGAAATGTCGAACTTTTTGGTTGAAGATTATAATGCGGTGACGAGTTTTATGAATGTAGAAAAGCATAAGAAAAAACTTGGATTATAACAATAAGCCTCTAACGCCGTGTCATTAATATCAGATGAATGGTGGATATTTTGAACTAAATTGAAAAAGTGGATTTTTTGGGTGACATACTTGTAGTGGCTTTTACATTTCTATCGTCAATTACGGTCAATAATTTTGTTTTTTCCCAAAGAGTGTCAATTGTCATCCTTCTTATATCCATAATAGTGAAAACGTTTTTCATTTAATCAAGTAAAGTTTTGAATGGATCACCTGAATAAATGAAATTTTTCATTGAACTAATCTAAATTATTGTAAAAAGTATTGTATATAAAAGGATATAATTTATACGCTACACATATCCCACAAACACCTTTCCTAAGGGAAAACAAAATTAAAATCTCCGCAATGACCAGATAATCAAATGCATACCTAAAAATGCGACTATCAAAATCAAATTTTTTTTGTCCAATATGGAACAAATAGTACAAGTCTTCATTTTCGTTTATGATAATCTTTAATAATTGTTGTTTTCTTCTTGATCGGGTTTCAGGCAAAGACCTGACAACTGTTACTAAAAAATCCGGTGGTTTTTAATTTTCGTTATTAAGCCTTTTCTCATGTTTAAATTCGAAAGTTTTATTTTTAATCATATCCAGAATTTGCTCAATGGTTGGGCGGTCGATCCAGAATGTTCTCTGGTAAATGAACCTTACCTCTCCGGTAGGATCGATATTGACTGTAGCTGGTCTGTTTATATATTCGGCATGAAGTGAAAAACCCGCAGATCGGAACCAAATCTGTCGCCATAAGCTCCGGCGCGGTAGAGCAGGTGTGGCCGCCAAGTCCGGTTGGTGTAAGTCTCTTTAAACGATTCTTTTGCAAACCAGTATTCAGGTTTCAATTCTTTCCCAACCATCACCCTGCCACAAAATGTATCATGAATTTCGAGGGAAAACACTTGTATCCCTTCACTTTTGAATTCATTCTACATTTCTATCAAATCGTGAAATTCTCTATTACAAACCTGGCGTTTTATCTATTCTCGGGTTAGCCACATCAAGATAGTCAGGGCAGATTCAACCGCACCTGTAATGTCTGTCATAGCTAATGGCTCCAAAGGGTTGCACCGGTGACTTTGTTTTAGGTTGTCAAAATTAATGACATGGGAAACATATGATTTACCGGAACCGGGCGTCCCCAAAACCAGAACGGCACGAAAGGGATTGATAATAATGACCCAACTGTTGCGTACACTGTTTTAAGCCGGTAACGGACTGGCAGGTTGAAGGAATATTCGTTTTCCAGCAGGCATTCTTCCTGCAGGAATATCTCGTTTTCCCGGTTAAAAATATCCTTGTTGTCCAGCCTTCTTTTTAATAATACGCGATAATAATTTACCGACCGTCAGTACGAGCAGAAAGCCGATGGCGGTAGTGCAGATAAAAGCGATAGCCGGTGATCAATAGGACCGATGGGATAAAACCGGCAATAAACACGAGTATCCGGCCGAACAATCCGAGCGTCTCTCCAATATGGATAGGATAGGCCTGAGCAGCAATTTTCTCGCTTAGATGACTTTGGTGGAAATCAGTTGACATCAACACTTGATAATTTTGATCGACTTGAATTTCCTTGGTCTTGCGAAGTCCTGATGTAATAAACCGATCTTGGATGTACCTGAAACGATGGTGACCAGTTGCTTCAGTGGGAAAATAGACCGCCCGCAATTTATAGCCGTCTTGAGGAGGGAGGCTTAATACTTGTTCGGGATAAACATGTGTGAGCGGATCATTTTTAGTTGTTGCCTCTGTTATTTTCACCGGTTCGTCCAAGATCCTTAGCGCCCTTTTATAGGTGGGCATGAATGTGAAAAATGAACCCGAAAGTGCAACAATCAGTAGTGGAATCAGAAAAAGGATGCCAAGCAATTTATGCAGATCGTAGTTGAAAATCCTTTTTGACCTGTTTCCTGATAAGGAGAATCCTTCCTTTAAATTTGCTTGGTAGCGCTTCCACCACAAGTAAAAACCGGAGGTCAATAACAACGAAAAAAACAGAACAGCGTTTCCGCCAACCAAATACTTGCCATATTCGGGAATCAATAAGGTGCGATGAAAGCTCAACAAGCCTTCAAAAAAACGGATCGATGAGGTTTTTTCGCCAAGCATGTTTCCTGTTTGCGGATGAAAAAAGCGACTTTCGCCATTTTCTAACACAAGCTGAATACTTTGTTGTTCCCGATTAGGCAGGTGGATAGCCAGCAAATTGTCTCCGAAATTTCTATAAAGTTCATAGGCCGTTTTGTGGATGGTTTCCTCTTTTAATGTTTCTGCTCCCCTTACCGACAGGATTTCAGGATTCAACGCACGCGACAACTCTGGTTGCCAGACATACAAGGCACCACTGAGGCCCGAAAGAGAGGCAATAAGACCGCTGATCAACCCAATCCACAAGTGGATTTTTTTTGCAATATTTAATTCAATGTCGTTTAGTTAAGAATACTTCATAATCGTTTGTAATTCATTGAGTAAGTTTTCTTCGGTCGTTTTTTTCGTTCAAAACTTCGGCCTGGGCGGACAATTTCGCGGGTATTCGCCACTATTTTATCGAAAGCCTCCAAAGCTTTTTCATATTTACTTTTTATCACCACCCCAATCAAAATGTCTTGTGTCATCGACAAAGCATTGGTGCGGTTTATCTTTTGTGCGTGCTTTCGCTTTTCGTCCGCGCGGTATTCGGCCACAACCTTTTCTTCTATAGGGTGTGCATAAGCTGCGCAAAGTGTCATCAAGAAAACTTTGGCGAAGAAATCCTGTTTTACCGCCCTTGCCGTTTTTCCTGAGAAATCCTCTAACTCAACCCGGCTTTTCAACAGTTTATAGGCCTCCTCTTCGTTCCAGCGGTAGTGATAAAGTTGCTCGAAATCTTCATAAACATATTTTTTTGTGTCGGTCAGCGAAGTGCAAAGTATCTCCTTTTCTCCGTTTTCCAGCTCTACCTTTACCAATCTGCACTCGACAGTAGTATCTAACATGTGCGGGAACCCTGCCAGTTTCTTACGGTCTTTTTTGGGCAGGGCAAAAGAAACAATCCGCTCTTTATCCCCGCTTTCGGTAAATTCCTTGACCTTGAGCCACCA
>SWCA01001742.1_pt1 | contig 32905 bp, 28 predicted proteins | sample 4692961 | NCBI WGS metagenome assembly SWCA01 (sample SAMN10267275, study PRJNA491770) | bioreactor metagenome | isolation source: DHS bioreactor inoculated with | place: Japan: off Shimokita Peninsula
AAAAAAATGGAGAATTTAAATGGATTAAAAAGAAGTCATTATTGTGGAGATTTAAGAAGTAATCATATAGGTGAAGATGTAATATTAATGGGATGGGTGCAAAAGAAAAGAAATCTAGGTGGACTTGTATTTGTCGATTTAAGAGATATAAGAGGAATTTGTCAGATTGTATTTGATACAGAGGTATCAAAGGAAGCCTTTGAAAAAGCAGAAAAATTAGGATCAGAGTATGTTATTGCTATAAAAGGAGCGGTTCGTGAAAGACAATCTAAAAATCCAAATCTTCCAAGTGGAGATATAGAAATTTTTGCAAATGAAATTAGAATATTAAACAAATCAGAAACACCTCCTATATACATAAAGGATGATGATGAGGTTTCAGAAAATCTTAGATTAAAATATAGATATTTAGATTTAAGAAAATCCTCTATGCAAAAGAATTTAATACTTAGACACAAAGTTGCCAATATTGTTAGAAATTATCTTTCAGAAAATAACTTTTTAGAAATAGAAACCCCATTTTTAACAAAACCAACACCGGAAGGAGCAAGAGATTATTTAGTTCCAAGTAGAGTAAATGAAGGAAGATTCTATGCCCTTCCTCAATCTCCACAGCTTTTTAAACAGCTTTTAATGGTTTCAGGAATGGACAGATATTTCCAAATCGTAAAATGTTTTAGAGATGAGGATTTAAGAGCAGATAGACAACCAGAATTTACACAAATAGACTGTGAAATGTCTTTTGTTAAAATGAATGATGTGATCGATGTAATGGAAAAAATGCTACAAAAAATATTTAAAGAAACGTTAAATGTAGATATCGCCCTTCCGCTTGCAAGAATGAGTTATAGTGAAGCCATGGAAAGATATGGTTCAGATAAGCCAGATATAAGATTTGGATTTGAGCTTAAAAATATTTCTGATATTGTAGAAGAGTGTGACTTTAAGGTATTTACAGATACGGTGAAAAATGGTGGGTTTGTAAGAGGAATTAATGTAAAAGGACATGAAAAAGATTTTACAAGAAAAAATATAACTTCATTAGAGGAGTATGTTAAAACTTATGGTGCAAAGGGTCTTGCTTGGATAAAAATAACAAGTGAAGGCATTACATCTCCTATTGCAAAATTCTTCAGTGAAGAAAAAATGAAGGAAATATTAGAAAGAATGGATGCAAAAGAAGGAGACTTACTGTTATTTGTTGCCGATAAAGAAAAAGTTGTGTTTGACGCTTTAGGAAATTTAAGAAATGAAGTAGCAAAGAGATTAAGCATACTAGATAAAAATGAATATAAATTACTTTGGGTAACTGAATTCCCATTATTTGAATATGATGAAGACGATGATCGCTATGTGGCAAAGCACCATCCATTTACTTCTCCAATGGATGAAGATATGGATAAATTAGAAAATGATAAGGAAAATGCTAGAGCAAAAGCATATGATATCGTATTAAATGGATTTGAAATAGGTGGGGGAAGTATTAGAATATACAATGCTGATATTCAACAAAAAATGTTTAAAGCATTAGGCTTTAGCGAAGAAGAAGCCTATGATAAATTTGGTTTCCTATTAGATGCCTTTAAATATGGAACACCACCACATGGAGGAATTGCCTTTGGATTAGATAGACTTGTAATGCTTCTTGCAGGAGAAGAAAATATAAGACAAGTTATAGCTTTTCCTAAAACACAAAATGCATCTTGTCCAATGACAAATGCACCTGCTATAGCAGAAGAAAAACAATTACAAGAATTAAATATAAAATTAAATTTAAAAGATCAAGAATAATATTTAAATAAAGAAAAGTCCTATATTTTATAGGGCTTTTTTGTTTTTTTATGCAAATAAATTGAAATAAATGTAAAAATCATATAAAATCTACATAATAGAAAAATATATAGTTTAAAATAGATGTTATTTGGCAAAAAAAGTGTGAGGGGATGAATTATGGAGCACTATACAAAGGAGGAAATAAAAAATATTGTTCAAGCTATTACAAAAAAGAATAGTTTTACCATAAAGCCCATTGGAAATCATGAATTGAAAAGAAATTTAGTATATAAAATTACCCTTGAGAATAAAGAAGTCATGGCACTTAAAATATATTTTAAGAAAAATAAAATAAATCGAGAAGTAGCTGCTTTAAAGTTATTATCTAGTAGTGATGTAAAATGTACAAAACTAATTCGATATGGATCGTTGGAGGATAAAACAGAATGGATATTGTGTAATTGGATAGATGGGGAGCCCTTTGAAAAGGTGCAACAAAATATTTCCTTTGAGAATCAAATTAAAATTTTTGAAAGTATGGGAGAGGAACTTGGGAAAATACATAGCTTCAAATGTTTTGACTTTTTTGGAGATTGGGATGAGAATGGAAATAGTATAGAAAATATAAAAAATAGCTTTGAAAGCTTTGTATATATTACAGAAAGCTATGCAAAAGCAATTCTTCATCAACACCTTCCAGAAGAAAAATTGCTAATAAAAGCTATAAATAAAATAAGGGAAAACTACGATATAGTAAAAGAGCATAAAGAATCTTGTTTGCGACATAATGATTTTGATGGAAGAAATATATTGGTAAAAAAAATAAAGAATATTTGGAGACTTGAAGGAATTATTGATTTTGAACAAAGTACGCCTGGAAATGTAGATGCAGATATTGTTGGTTTATATCATAAATATTTTTTAGAAAACAAAAGATATGAAGAAGCCTTCTTGAGAGGATACTATAAGTATGCTAATATAGATCCTGATTTTTATAGTAAGTTAAATTTTTATTTACTTCGAAGAGGAGTTGGAATTTGTAGTTGGGCCTTTAAAAGTGCTCCTAATTATTATAAAGAAGGGCTAAGGCTAATTAAGCAGTTTATGGATGAACCTATCTTATAAAGAAGATATTACAAATTAAGACAAAATACTTGTGATTCCCTTTGTATAAAAGTATAATAAAAGAAAGATTATAATAAGTATACGGGTACTGGGTATATGGAAAGGAGATGCTTTTGAAAAAAATAATGGATGAGTTCATTCTATTTGCAGTGATATTTCCCGGAATTTTATTACTATCAAAAATGTTCTTAAAGGATAGGATAACCCTTAGCTATCATAATATATTTTTGATATTTATTTTAAGCTTTATCAATATAATATTAAGACATGTACTTATGGTTTTAAAAGAGAAATATAATATAAGTAGCAGAAATTTTGAATTTATGAGAAGGATGATATTAATCATGATTCTTGGAAGTTATTTTCTGTTTAGATAAAGGAGGATGTTATGAGAGATTTATCAGATAAAAGCAAATGTGATAAAGATGCGATTATAAAAAGACTTAGAAGAATAGAAGGACAAGTAAAAGGAATTCAAAAAATGGTAAATGAGGAAAAGTATTGTGTAGATATTTTAATTCAAATTGCAGCTATAAGATCTGCTATTGATAAGGTTGGCGGAATAATACTTGAAAATCATGTGAAAGGATGCGTAAAAAATACTATAGAGCATTCAGAGCAGGAAGAAAAAGAAAAAGTAATAGATGAATTGGTAGAAACAATGCTGAAATTTATGAAGTAGGTGAGGAATATGAAACAAACTGGTATGATAATTGATAAAAAAGAGAATATGGCTACTCTAAAAATGCAAAGACATTCCGCTTGTGGAAGCTGCGGAGGCTGTGGAATGGGAAAAGAAAAAGGAAATATTATGATAGAAGCCTTGAATAAAATAGATGCAGACATTGGAGATTTTGTTGAAGTAGACATTGAAGCACCTAATTTATTAAAAGGAGCTTTTATCGCTTATGTGATTCCTTTAGCTTTTCTTCTTGGAGGAATGCTAGGAGGAAATGTAGTTTTAAAAGGAATTCAATATAATGGAAATATAGAAATGGGAAGTGCTTTAATAGGATTAATCTTGATGGCAATTACTTTTTTGATCATAAAAATAAATGAACCTAAGCTTAAAAAAAGTGAAGAATATACCCCTATTATAACGAATATCGTAATTCATGAATAAAAATTATTATGGGGTTAGTAGACATCTTTAAAGGAGGGAGAATTTGAAAAAAATAATTTTTTTCGTTTTTCTATTAGGAATATCTTTAGGGCTAATTATTTCTTCAACTATAAATTTACTGCAAACTCAAAAAGATAAATCATTTGAGAATACCAAGGAAAAAGAAAAAAAACTAGCCATAGAAAAAGTAGATGAAGAGGTAAAGAAAACACAAGAAGAATCACCTAAAGAAGATATACAAATTGATAAAAAAGAAATAATAGATAATACTTTAAATGAAAAAGAAAAGGAAAAAGAGGAGTTCGCTACTATTACTATTGAAGAAAACGATACATCTAGTCAAATTGCAGATATATTATATGAAAAAGAATTAATTTCTAGCAAAGAGGATTTTAAAATTTTATTTAACTTAAAAACATTGGATATGTATAAAGCTGGAGAAGTAATTACGCAAAAAGGAATAATTAGTAAAGGATGGAAAGTAGATCTCTTATTAAGTATGCTTAACAAAAATTACAATAAAGTGTTAGACAACCTTTATACAAACAAGTTAATTGATGATAAAGATAGTTTTGATTTTACTTTAAGACTAATAAAAGAAAATAAGAAGATTGTTCCAGGAGAAAAAGTGATAAAAAGAGGAATGAGCATGAAAGAAATCATAGACATTATCACAAAATAAAAAGTTTAAATATAAAAAAATCATAGATGCAGCCTATGATTTTTTTATATTTTGCTTTTTAATAATTTTAGCAATAGAAGAAACCAATATAATTCCTATTGCAATGGCTCCTCCGGTAAAGATTGCATCCGTACCTATTTTAGCTGCAGTATTAAAGTCGTCATTGATAAGATGGATCATGGTTAAGTACATTCCATATCCTGGAACTAAAGGGACGATTCCAGGAATAACAAACAAGGTAACCGGTTTTTTATCGATTCGAGCAAAAAACTCTCCAAAAGTTGCCACTGCTATGGCGGCAATAAAGTTTGAAAAAGAAGGAGAAGTGGTAAAATCTTTAGTATAAATATATAAAGTCCAACCTATGGCTCCTGTTATCCCTGCATAAAAAAGAGACTTTTTTGGAACATTAAAAAGCACAGAAAATCCAATGGTAGAGATAAATGAATATATGAAATGAAGATATAAAGGCATTATAAAGCACCTCCAAATAGATTTATCCATAATTTAAGAATAATACCTACTCCAATGGCAATGGACAAGGAAATTACAATGGCTTCACAAACTCTTGCAAGACCCGCTAGTAAATCTCCTGATATAAAATCTCTAAGACCATTGGTTAGAGAAACTCCAGGAAGAAGGGGCATGATAGAACCAACTATAATCATATCTAGACTTTCTCCAAATCCTATTTTTGTAAATATAATAGAAAGAAAAGCAATTAAAGCGCTTGATGCAATAGTTGCTAAAAAAGGAGTCTCACTAATTTTCTCTATTCTATCTTGTACAATAATGACAATCATAGAGATAAGGAAAGCTGCGAGAAAATCAATAAATTTTGCTCCAAATAAGAGGGCAAAAAAAGCAGAAGCAAGACCTGTAAAAAATATTCTAGTTCGTTCCTTATATTTACTTTGTTTTTCAATTTTTTTTAGTTCTATTAAAGCTTGTTTTAAAGTCATTTTTGAATTTACGAATTCTCTTGAAAAATCATTTACTTTGGATATTTTTCTCAAGTCAATTCCTCTTGTTTTTATTCTTTTTATAAAAGTGATTCCATCAAATCGATCGTCAGATATAAATATGCCTGTAGGGGTTACAAAGGTATTTACATGTTTTAGATTTCTAGATCTGCATATTCTAATAATAGTATCTTCTACTCTATAGATTTCTGCCCCATTTCTAAGCATGATCTCACCAGCATAAAGAGCGATTCTAAAAATTTCTTTTTTATCTATTTCTGTCATAACAAAACCTCCTTACATACTACCTAAAAGATTATATCAGAATTTAAATGAAAAGCTAGTTAAAAATAAGTAAAAAAATAATAAAAAAGTTATAAGGAAAGAATACTGGGTAATAATGAATATAAACAGGTACAATTAGAATATAAGTATATTAAGGTGTTTATATTCTAATACTTATTTTTTATACAAGGAAGGTACATAAAAAGAATGAAGGGGGAATAAAAAATGGATTTTAGCAATTTAATGAAGGTAGATCCACAGGTATATGAGGCGCTCGAGAAAGAAATAGGAAGACAAAATAAAAATATAGAGCTGATTGCTTCTGAGAACTTTGTATCTTTAGCTGTTATGGAGGCCATGGGAACTCATTTAACGAATAAATACGCAGAAGGATATCCAGGGAAAAGATATTATGGAGGCTGTGAAAATATAGATATAATAGAAAATTTAGCAATAGACAGATTAAAAGCGTTATTTGGTGCAGAACATGCAAATGTACAGCCTCATTCTGGAGCAAATGCTAATTTAGGTGTATATTTTGCTATATTAAATCCAGGAGATAAAGTAATGGGTATGAATTTATCTCAAGGAGGACATTTAACTCATGGTTCACCTGTGAATATATCGGGAAAATATTTTGATTTTACAGAATATGGTGTATCAAAGGAAGATGGAAGGATAGACTATGATGAAGTGAGAAGACTTGCTCATGAAGTGAAGCCAAAATTAATTGTCGCAGGAGCAAGTGCATATCCAAGAGAAATTGACTTTAAAAAATTCAAAGAAATAGCCGATGAAGTAGGCGCTATGCTTATGGTGGATATGGCACATATAGCAGGGCTTGTTGCAGCGGGATTGCATCAAAATCCATGTGAGTATGCAGATTTTGTAACCAGTACAACCCATAAAACGTTAAGAGGACCAAGGGGCGGAGTGATATTATGTAAAGCAGAGTATGCCCAAAAGATTGATAAAGCTATTTTTCCAGGAATTCAAGGAGGACCTCTTGAACATATTATCGCAGCAAAAGCTGTTAGCTTTAAAGAAGCATTAAGCGATGAATTTAAAGAATACCAAAAACAAATCGTGAAAAACTGTGAAAGATTAGCAGAAGAATTAATTAGCAGAGGATTTAATTTAGTTAGTGGAGGAAGTGACAATCATCTAATACTTTTAGACTTAAGGAATAAACAAATAACAGGAAAGGAAGCGGAGAAGAAATTAGATGAAGCGCATATAACAGTAAATAAAAATGCTATACCATTTGATCCAGAGAGCCCATTTGTAACAAGTGGAGTAAGGATAGGAACACCTGCTATTACAAGTAGAGGGATGAAAGAAGAAGAAATGAAAGTAATCGCAGAGGTGATCGATTTAGTTATTACAAAAGGAGAGGTTGAAAAAGCAGGAAATATGGTAAAAGAACTTACCGATAAGTTTCCATTATATTAAAAAAATTTATTTAATTCAAAAATAATAAAAAAATCTTTGGTTTTCTCTATATTCTATTATAAAATAAAGTTGGATAGTGATTCATCCAACTTTATTTTATATGGGGGATAAAGAATGAGAGCAAAAGATTATATGAATGTAATGCAAAAAATTTTGCACTATATTGACGAAGGGGTCCATGTTATCAATAAAAATGGAGATACCATTATTTATAATAGGGCCATGGCGGAATTAGAAGGAATGAATCCAGAGGATGTTTTAAATAAGCCATTTTTAGATATATTCAAAAGTCTAGATAGAGAAAGTAGTACCCTTTTAAACGTTTTAGAAAATGGGAAGCGAATAGAAAATCAAAAGCAAACCTACTTAAACAAATATGGAAAAGAGATTACAACCATTAATACTACGATTCCTTTGATATTTAATGAAGAAAAGTTAGGGGCATTAGAGATAGCGAGAAATATAACCAAAATAAAGGAACTTTCTGAGACGATATTAAATCTTCATAGAGAAATTTCCAGTCCCAAAAATACAATGAAAAGTAAAATTAAAAAATATACCTTTGATAATATCTTGGGACAAAGCGATGCATTTAAAAAAGCACTTTTCATTGCAAGAAAAGCTTGTAAAACCTTAGCGTCAGTACTCATTTATGGAGAAACAGGAACGGGAAAAGAATTGTTTGCTCAAAGTATTCATTATGGAAGTGAAAGGAGAGATAAGCCTTTTATTGCACAAAACTGTGCTGCATTTCCTGAAAGTCTTTTAGAAGGAATTTTGTTTGGCACGGCGAAGGGTGGTTTTACAGGAGCAATAGATAGGCCAGGATTATTTGAACAAGCAAATGGAGGAACCATTTTGTTAGATGAAATAAATTCTATGCCTATGGAACTTCAAGCAAAGATTTTAAGAGTACTTCAAGAAGGATATGTAAGAAGAGTGGGAGGGTTAAAGGATATACCGGTAAATGTAAGAATTATTGGAACTACAAATGAAGACCCAAAAAAACTTTTAGAAGAGAACAAAATAAGAAAGGACCTTTATTATCGATTAAATGTATTGTTTATTCCTATACCACCATTAAGAAAAAGAAAAGAAGATATTATACCCCTTGCAGAATATTTTATAAGAAAATATAATGAAAAATTAAATAAGCAAGTATGGATGTTATCTGAAAAAGGAAAGGAAATTATTTTAAATTATTCGTGGCCTGGAAATATAAGAGAACTAGAAAATATCATCTATAGTGCAATGAGCATGATTGATGATGAGCATGTTTTAAATCACAATTATCTGCCTTTATATAATTCTTCAGAAGAGAAAGAAGAAGAAAATTTAGGAAAATATATTGAAAATTTAGAAAATGAAAATTTAGATGAATTTTTGAAAAATATAGAAAAAAAGATGATTAAGAAAGCTTTATCAAGTAGTAATGGGAATGTAACAAAGGCGGCAGATAATTTAGGGATAAAGAGACAAACATTACAACATAAAATGAAAAAATATGAAATGAAGTAAAAGCAAATAATTTTGCAATAAAAAAGCAAAATTATTTGCTTTTTTATTGATTTCATTGGAACTATAAATAGATATACTGTATTCAAATTGAAATGTAAATATTATTTTTAAAAATTAGAAAGAGAGAAAGTAGGAAATTTGAATTACTTTCAAAAAAATATAAAAAATTAGAATCTTTATAAAATTAAATTGGCATATATGTTGCTTGAGTAAATTATCGTGATTTAATTTTAAAAATTATTCGGAGGTGTTTTTTAATGCAAAATGTTAAAGTTGGTATTTGGGGATTTGGAGCGATGGGAAGTGGAATGGCTGCAATGCTATTAAAGAAAAAAGGAGTAGAAATAGTTGCAGTTTGTGATAGAAATGAAAGTAGAGTGGGAAAAGATATCTATGAAGTTTTGGGAGTAGAAAAAGGAGATAGAAATTCTGTAATCATAAAATCAGATGAAAAAGAGGCTTTTACAGAAAAGTGTGCCGATATAGTATTGCTTGCTACAGATTCTTTTACAAAAGGAGCATTTGAGAAAATTAAATTTATATTAGAAAGAAAAATAAATGTAATTTCTACAGCAGAAGAAATGGCTTATCCACAAGCTCAAGAGCCAGAACTTGCAAAGAAAATTGATGAAATAGCAAGAGAAAATGGGGTATCTGTACTTGGAACAGGAATCAATCCAGGATTTGTACTAGATTTATTAATTCTTGCACTTACTGGAACTTGTGAATCGGTGGATCATATTAAAGCAGCTAGAGTAAACGATTTATCCCCATTTGGGCATGCTGTTATGGTAGAACAAGGCGTGGGCGTAACTTTAGATGAATTTAATAAAGGAGTAGAAACTGGACATATAGCAGGACATGTTGGATTCCCAGAGTCAATCAAAATGATTACGGATGGAATTGGTTGGAATTTAGAAAAAGTAGAGCAAACAAGAGAACCAATTGTTACAAATGTATATAGAGAAAGTAAATATGCAAAAGTAGAAGCTGGAAACGTTGCAGGTTGCCGCCAATGTGGATATGGATATGTGGATGGAGAAGTTAAGGTAGATATGGAACATCCACAACAAATACTTCCGCACTTAGAAGGAGTAGATACTGGGGATTATGTATGGATTAAAGGAACACCAGATATTTCTCTTCAAATAAAACCAGAAATTCCAGGGGGAGTAGGAACAATTGCTATGTGTGTAAACAGTATTCCACATGTTATAAATGCGCACCCAGGACTTAAAACAATGCTTGATATACCAGTACCAAGAGCAATTATGGGAGATATGAGAACTTTAGTGGAAAGAAAAGAAGGATGCTGTTGCTGTGAATAATAGAAAAACGTTTTCGCGAAATTTATAAATTGTAAAGGGAAGTGAAGTAAAATGAAAGCAAATAAAGGAGATTGGGTGCTTATACATAATGTTGTACTAAATCCGAATGAAAGAGCACCACAAGTACCAGATGATACAAAAAAAGTTCCGTTAGAAACGTGGGTAAAGGGATTTATAAATGAAAATGCTACTGTTGGAGAAGAAGTAGAAATTACAACCATGACAGGAAGAGTTGTAAGAGGAAAACTGATAGAAATTAATCCGTATTATAAACATGACTACGGAAAATGTATACCAGAACTTTTAAAAATAGGTCTTCAATTGAGAGAAATTACATTTGGAGGTGAAGACCATGAGTAAGGATATGAGTTATTTAGGTGTAATGGGAAGACGAAATGAAATCATGAAAAATGCTGTTGGTATAGATTATGGGGTATTTGAATCTGGATCTATCGCTTTTGATTATGAAAGAATGATGAGAGAAACAGGATATACCCTAGAAGAAATGAAAGATATTCAAAAAAGTGTATCTATTGGAAATACCCCAGTACTAGAACTTAAAAATTTGACAAAGCTTGCTAGAAAACTTGCTCCACAAGGAAAGGGAGCAAGAATATTTGTAAAAGATGAAGCATCTAATCCATCTGGAAGCTTTAAAGCAAGAAGAGCTGCAAATGCAGTATACCACGCAAAACGACTAGGCTATAAAGGCGTAATTGCAGCAACAAGTGGGAATTATGGCGCTGCAGTTGCATCTCAAGCCGCAATGCAAGGATTAAAATGTATCATCGTTCAAGAGTGTTATGATAGCAAAGGAATAGGACAGCCAGAAATTATAGAAAAAGCAAGAAAATGTGAAGCCTATGGAGCAGAAGTTGTTCAGTTAACAGTAGGCCCAGAACTTTTTTATACCTTCTTAAGACTTCTTGAAGAAACAGGATATTTTAATGCATCTTTATATACTCCATTTGGAATAGCTGGGGTTGAAACCTTAGGATATGAGCTTGCTATGGAGTTTAGAGAAAGAGAAGGAAAAGATCCCGATGTAGTGGTTTGTACCAATGCAGGTGGAGGAAACTTGACAGGAACTGCAAGAGGATTAATAAAGGCAGGAGCATTAAATACACAGGTGGTAGGAGCAAGTGTGAACTTAAAAGGACTTCATATGGCTTCTGATACACAATTTAATAAAAAATCTTTTACAACAGGCCACACGGGATTTGGAATGCCGTTCTCTACTTGGCCAGACAGATCAGATGTACCAAGATCTGCTGCTAGACCTCTTCGATATATGGATAGATACGTTACTGTAAATCAAGGAGAAGTATTCTACATGACAGAAGCTTTAGCTCAATTAGAAGGATTAGAAAGAGGACCAGCTGGAAATACCTCTCTTGCAGCTGCCTTTGCTCTTGCACAAGAACTAGAGGAAGATAAAATTATTGTGGTGCAAGAAACAGAATATACAGGAGCTGGAAAGCACATTCAGCCGCAGCTTACTTTTGCAAGAGAAAATGGAATTGAAATAAAATTTGGAAATCCTGAAGAAGAAATTCCAGGAGTAAATATTATTTTTCCAGAACATCCATCTATGATTAAAGTAAAGGATATTAGTATAGAAAAGATGAGAAAATCTTATGTAAAAAATTGTATAGAGAATAATAAAGTAACAAAAGTTACAAAAGAAGATTTAGCCTTTATGGCAAAAGACGCAAAGACAGAGGAAGATTTTATAAAAGTTGTTTTAGATGAATTAAAAATAGAGTATTAAAGCTTAAAATTGTATAGCGCCAACGAGTTCTATGAACTCCGTTGCTTAAAATTGCATAACGCCAACGAAATTCTAAGGAATTTCCGTTGCTTAAAATTAATTCGGGGGTGGAAGAATGAAAAGAGCAGATGATTATAGTGTAAGAAGAGCACATTTAGCAAATTTAACGGATGAAGAATTATACGCTAGGTTTTGGGATCTTGCAGAAAAAATAGTAGATCCACTTTTAGACCTTGCTAAAAAAAATACAACACCATCAGTAGAGCGTTCCGTACTTTTAAGAATGGGATTCTCAAGCTTAGAAGCAAAACCTTTAGTAGAAGGAGCTATGGATAGAGGATTAATTGGAAAAGGCGTAGGACATATTGTATATAGAATTTCTAAAGATAAAAATATCCCTCTTAGACAAGCAGGGCTTGAAATGATCGAAGGGAAGCATTGGGATGATGCTGTGAAGATTTTTAAAAACTCAAGTGCTGATGTAACAGTATAAAAAAATTAAGGGGGAAAGAATAATGGAAAAAATAAAGCCAAATGAGAAATTAGATATAAGAAATATTCTTAGTGATTTAGAAAATTATAGACCAAAAAGAAGAGGATGGACTTGGAGAGAAAAAGGCGAAGTGGAAATGGGAGGACATAAATATGTTGATTGTTCTACCCCACTTAAAAACTCTATTGGTATCCCGTCTGCTGTTCAATATTTTGAAAATTTAGATCCGCAACCACTAGAAACGATTACTACAGAAATTGCTTCGGGTAGATTTGAAGATGACATTAGAAGAATGAGAATGGCTGCATGGCATGGTGCAGACCATATCATGGTTATTAGAACAGCTGGTCAATCTCATTACGATGGATTAATAGAAGGAACACCACAAGGTATAGGTGGAATTCCTATAACAAGAAAGCAAGTTAGAGCACAAAGAAAAGCATTAGATTTTATAGAAGAAGAAGTAGGAAGACCAATAAATTATCATTCTTATGTATCCGGAGTAGCAGGACCGGATATTGCTGTAATGTTTGCAGAAGAAGGCGTAAATGGAGCCCATCAAGATCCACAATACAATGTACTATATAGAAATATCAACATGGTAAGATCTTTCATAGATGCAGCGGAATCAAAAAAGATTATGACCTGGGCAGATATTGCGCAAATAGATGGTGCACACAATGCAAATGCTACGGCAAGAGATGCTTGGAAGGTAATGCCAGAACTTATGGTACAACATGCTATTAATGCAATTTTCTCTCATAAGGTGGGTATGAAAAAAGAAAATATTTGTTTATCTACCGTACCTCCTTCAGCAGCACCAGTACCATGTATGAAATACGATTTACCATATGCTGTTGCTTTAAGAGATTTATTCGATGAATATAAAATGAGAGCACAGCAAAATACAAAATATGTTACTTCTTCATCAAGGGAAGCAACAGTAACTCATGTTATGAATATGATGATCTCTAAACTAACTCGTGCGGATATTCAATCAACAATCACTCCAGATGAAGGAAGAAATGTGCCATGGCATGTTTATAATATAGAAGCTTGTGATACAGCGAAGCAAACACTAGTAGGACTTGATGGAATATTAGACATGGTCGAAATTAAAAAAGATGGATATTTACCTGAAAAGGTGAGAGAGTTAAAAGAAAGAGCAATTCTTTATATGGAAGAAATGCTTGAAGTTGGTGGATATTTCAATGCAGTAGAGCAAGGATTCTTCGTTGATTCAGGAATGTATCCAGAAAAAAATGGAGATGGTATTGCTAGAAAAATGAATGGTGGTATTGGTGCAGGAAAAGTGTTTGAAAGAGATGAAGAGTACATGGCACCTGTAACGGCTCATTTTGGATACAATAATGTTGCACAATACGATAAAGATGCAGTAGAAGCTCCATCTAAATTAATTGATGGTTCTACCTTTGAAAACCCAGAAAAAATCATCTTTATAGATGAATTAGATGAATTTGATAATGTAAATACTCGTTTAGATGAAACAGAAAAATATAGAAATTCTACTTTCGTTAAACCAGAGGTAGAGTGGCTTGCAGATGGAACGGTTCAAATAGAGATTGTCCTTCCAGTTAGCAAAAGAGTAGCAGAATATGCAGCGGTTAAATTTGCAGAAAAAATGAATCTAAAAGACTCAGAAGTAATCCATGTGGAGATGCTTCATCCATCAGAAGGAACAAGAGTACAATTAAAAGGTAAATTAGATGTTGATTTTGACATCAGTACATTGGAAATTCCACCAGAGCCAGAAATCATGAGCAATGAAGAACTTTGGGAAGAAATAGAAAAAAGACCATTAAAGGTTGTTGCAGCAACTGTTGGAGAAGATGAGCATTCTGTTGGTCTTCGTGAAGTAATAGACATTAAACACGGTGGGATAGAAAAATGGGGTATAGAAGTTGAATATCTTGGAACTTCTTGTCCAGTAGAAAAACTTGTAGATGCAGCAATAGAATTGAATGCCGATGCAATACTAGCGTCAACAATCATAAGCCATGATGACATTCACTATAAAAACATGAAAAAAATTCATGAATATGCTGTAGAAAAAGGGGTAAGAGATAAAATCATGATCGCTTGTGGCGGAACACAAGTTACACCAGAAATTGCAGTAAAACAAGGTGTAGACGCAGGATTTGGTAGAGGAAGTAAAGGAATCCATGTAGCTACATTCTTAATGAAGAAAAGAAGAGAAATGTTAGAAGGTAAATAAATCTTAAAATTGGGTTCATATCGATTCGGTATGAACCTGATTTGTATAAGGGTATATTTAGAAAGTTGAAAGAAGGAGATTGCATTGAAAATTGATGTTTTGGTTGCTGAAATAGGAAGCACTACAACCGTTGTAAATGCTTTTAATGATATTCACACACAGGAGCCCAAATTTATAGGGCAAGGGCAAGCGCCAACTTCTGTCTTAGAAGGAGACGTAAGAATTGGATTGAATGGGGCAATAGAAAGTCTTGCTCAAAATCTTAACGTAGAAAAAGTAGAATATACAGAAATGCTGGCCACTTCTAGCGCTGCGGGAGGGCTAAAAATGACTGTTCATGGCCTTGCCTATGATATGACAGCAAGAGCAGCAAAAGAAGCAGCTCTTGGAGCAGGAGCTATTATTCATAAGGTTACTGCAGGGAAGCTTAGAAGAACAGATCTAAAACAAATAAAAGAAATAAAGCCAAATATTATATTAATTGCTGGGGGAGTAGATTACGGAGAACGAGATACTGCGCTGTATAATGCAGAGCTGATTGCCCAAATGAATCTTAACATTCCTATTCTTTATGCAGGGAATATTGAGAATACAGAAGAAATAAAACTTATATTTGAAGATACAGGATATAAATTATATACGGTTGATAATGTGTATCCTAAAATAGACGTATTGAATGTGGAGCCAAGTAGAAAAGTAATACAAGATGCCTTTGAAGAACATATTATACATGCGCCTGGAATGGAACATGTGAGAGATCTTGTGAATGGACCTATTATTCCAACACCAGGATCAGTAATGGAGTGCACGAAACTCTTATATGAAGCAATAGGAGATTTAATTGTACTAGATGTAGGCGGAGCTACAACAGATCTACATTCTGTAACGGATGGAAGTGAAGAAATAAATAAAATATTAATAAGCCCGGAACCTTTAGCAAAACGAACGGTAGAAGGTGATTTAGGGGTATATGTAAATATGAAGAATATTGTAGCGTTAATAGGCACAGATAAACTAAAAGAAGAATTAAAGCTAGATATAGAGAATCTAGTAGAAAATCATAAACCAATACCGAAGACAAAAGAAGAGATAAAATTTGTAGAAAGACTAACAAAAGAAGCAGTGCTAAGAGCTGTAGAAAGACATGCAGGAAAAATCAGAAGCTTATATGGATCTGCAGGAAAAAGTTCTATTGCAGAAGGAAAAGATCTTTCTCAAGTTAAATATGTCATTGGAACAGGAGGAGCCCTAACGAGACTTCCAAACCGAGTAGAAATTATGAAGGAAATAGCAGCATTTAATATAACAGGAACCCTTCTTTTTCCAACAAAGGAAGCAGAAATATTGGTTGATAATGATTATATTATGGCATCTTTAGGGGTACTATCTAAAAAATATCCACAGGCGGCGCTTTCTTTACTAAAAAGAAGCTTAAGACTATAAGGAGGGATTTATTTTGTATCCACAATTAGAAATAAATTTAAATAAATTTAAAAGAAATGCAGAAGTATTAGCAAAAAAATGTAGTGAAAAAGGAATTGATGCAGGAGCAGTTACAAAGGTTTATTGCGCTTTTCCAGAAGTAGCAGAGGTAATGGCAGATGCAGGGATAAAATTTCTAGCAGATTCTAGAATACAGAATTTAAAAAAATTGCAACACATTCATCTTCCTAAGGTACTTCTTAGAATTCCAATGCTCAGTGAAATAGAAGATTTAGTAAAATATGTAGATATAAGTTTAAATTCAGAACTAGAAGTAATCAAAAAAATAAATGAAGAAGCAGGCAAAATAGGGAAAAAGCAAAAAATTGCTTTAATGGCAGACTTAGGAGATTTAAGAGAAGGATATTTTAAAGAAGAAGAATTGTTTGAGGTTGCAGAGAAAGTGTTAAAATTAGAGAATATAGAGCTTGTTGGGATAGGAACAAATCTTACTTGTTATGGAGCGGTAATACCTTCCAAGGATAATCTGGGAAGATTAGTTTCATTAGGAGAGGAAATAGAAAAAAGGTTTGATATAAAATTAAGCTTTATATCAGGAGGAAACTCTAGTTCTCTTTATTTACTGGATAAGGATGAAATGCCTAAAGGAATTACCAATTTAAGATTAGGAGAAGCTATTGCCTTAGGTAGAGAAACTGCTTATGGAGAGATTATAGAAGGAACATATCAAGATGCTTTTACCTTAATATGTGAAATCGTGGAATTAAAAGAAAAACCATCTATTCCTATTGGAGAAATTGGTGTGGATGCTTTTGGAAATAAGCCTTACTACGAAGATAGAGGAATTAGAAAAAGAGCAATCATTGGGATTGGAAAACAGGATATTAACATAGCTGGAATTGCACCAATAGATCCTAAAATAGATATATTAGGAGCAAGTTCTGATCATCTTATCCTAGATGTTACAGAGAGTGATAAGAACTATAAAGTGGGAGATACCATAGAATTCTCTCTTGAGTATGGAGGATTAATGGCAGCCTCTACAAGTGAATACGTAAGCAAAGTATTTAAGAAAATAGAACATGAGCAATTAGCTTTGAATATATAAAAAATTGTAAGGTCCTTAACTATAACCATTGCTTGTGGAACGATATCAGGATTTCATGCTACTCAATCTCCACTCATGGCAAGATGTGTTAGAAAAGAAAGTGAAGCAAGAAGAATATTCTATGGGTCTATGATTGCAGAAGGGATCATTGCTTTAATATGGGCGGCAGCAGTTGTGGTAAATGAAATTTCAGGAACGCTTCTGGGAAAGTAAATAAGAAAAAGGAACAAAATATAGCTGCATAATAAAAAGAAAAGGGTTTATGGGATGCCAGAAGCTCTTTTCTTTTTATTTGTAACTATTTTGTAACCCTTTTTTTTACAAAAGGAATAAAATATATTTGTAAATATATTCTAAAAACGCAAGAGAAGACTTGGAACAACCTAGCCTATAAAAATATAATAAAAGGAGGGGCGAAATGAGAAATGAAAAGAATAGTACATTTACTTTTGGTAGTATCTGTTTTATTGGTAGGATGCGTGGATGTAATGCCTACAGAAGAAAAACAAGTAGAAATACAAAATAAAAAAGTAGATCAAGGAATAAAAGAAGATAATAAAATAAATAAAGCATATATAATACGAAGCGAATATGAAGCCATTTTGGAAAAGAACATGCAATTAGAAATACAGTATCCAGTAATAGAGAAAATGAAGAATAAAAATATTGAAGAGAAAATAAATTATCTAATAAAGGAAAAAGTAGAAAATTACAAGAAAAAACTTTCAACAGGCATTTCTATGTATATAGATTTTGGAATAATGGTAAGAAAAGAAGAAAGGCTCAGCTTAAAATTTATTATTTCCACCTATAAGAAAGACGGGTCTTATTTAAGGAATGAAATAGATGCTATAAACTTTAATTTAGAAAATGGAACGATATATACGCTGAAAGATTTATTTGAAGAAAATGAAGCGTACATAGAAAAATTAAATACTTTATTGAGTCAAAAAATTAAAAAACTAGAATACCCGCTATTGGTTAAATTTAAAGGGATAGAAGATCATCAAGGATATTATTTAAAGGAGGAAGGGTTAGTTGTATACTATCAAGAAGGGATTTATACACCATATCAAATAGGTCCTTTAGAACTAGAAATATCTTTTGCAGAATTAGGGGAGATACTAAAAAAGTAAATATGGAATTAGATTTTGATAAAAAACTACTTGCAAGGATGGGGATGGTTACTTGATTTCATCCTTGACATGTAATTTTTTATCAACCATAATTTAATAGATAATATTTTGATTTTATAATATATCTTTTATGTTTTTTGAAGGATGATTTTCGTATTTTACTACTTCTCCCTCCCAAGTTCTAATCATAATATGATCCTTTCCTCTTGAAATTAAATATTGTGGTAATATAGGCGTTTTCCCTTTTCCCTTTGGTGCGTTAATGATATAAGTTGGTACTGCAAGGCCGGAGGTATATCCTCTTAGATACTCCATTATTTCTATTCCATCATCTACAGAAGTATTAAAATGTCTTGTTCCTACAACATGTTTTGCATGAAATATATAATAAGGTCTTACTCTGCATTTTAGAAGTTCTTGGTTTAGACATCGCATGACAAATTTATCATTATTTATACCATTTAAAAGAACAGCTTGATTTCCCAAGGGTATTCCTATATTTGCAAGTTTCTCGCAAGCTTTTTTAGATTCTTGTGTAATTTCCATAGGATGGTTAAAATGTGTGTTGATATAGATTGGATGATATTTCTTTAGCATGTTGCAAAGATCATCTGTTATTCTTTGTGGCATTGTTACTAAAGTTCTTGTACCTATTCGGATATATTCTACGTGAGGGATACTTCTAATTTCTTTTACAATCCACTCTAAAGTATTATCTTGAAGGGTTAAAGGATCTCCACCTGTTATTAAAACATCTCGAATTTCCTCATTTTCTCTTATATAGTCTATTGATTCCTGAATTATACTTCTTGGTTTAGCTTCATCCACTTGACCTATATTTCGTCTTCTTTGACAATGTCTACAGTACATGGCGCATTCGTTAGTAACATTGATAATGAGTCTATCTGGATATCTTCTTGTTATACTTCCAGCAGGATTGGTATATTCTTCTCCCATAGGATCAAAATCACCCTGAACATCTATTGTTTCTAAATGTGTTGGAACAGACATTAGTCGGATTGGATCGTATTTATCATCTGGATCAATCAAACTTAAATAATAAGGAGATATTGACCATCTAAATTGTTTTCCTACTTCATTGATTTGATTTACTTCCTTTTCGGTTAAATGAATTATTTTAGATAGGGTTTTTGCATTAGTAATTCTATTTTTTAGCTGCCATTTATAATCCTTCCAATCTTCTTCAGTTCCTCCTAAAATAGTTAGAATTTCTTTCTTCCGCTGTTCTAAAATTACTTTTTTTTCCATACCTTTAGAAATATGTTTTCTAACATCTACATAATCTTCTATTCTTTCTTTTAATTGTTCAGCTCGTTTTAAAGAAATTTCTCTTTGTTTGTCCATAGTATACCCCCTTATATAAAATAGTTAATATTGGAATTTTTGGAATTTTCAAAAAATAGATAGGTCTATGAAAATTCAATCCTCGTCGTATAGTACAGGAATAATGATGATACATTATAAATAAATTTAACATGTATATGTTTGCGAATTTATTCTAGAATATATAAAGATTTAAAAAGACTAAAATTCAGAAAGGAATTTCTTAGAATGAGTCTTTATAATTATATCATATTTTTTAAATGAAGTAAATATTTAGTGTTTTGCTATAATAATGAGTATAATTAAATAAAGCAATAATTACCTTTTGACAAAAAAATAGATATATGATATCATAAACTTCGTCGTTTAAAAAACTAAATAATGAGTAAGTCGGATAATCGCGGATACCTTCTAGGTAGACGAGGAAAGTCCGAGCTCCATAGAGCAGGGTGCTGGATAATACCCAGTGGAGGCGACTCTAAGGAAAGTGCAACAGAAATAGACCGCCACAATTTGTGGTAAGGATGGAAAGGTGAGGTAAGAGCTCACCAGCAGCTAGGCGACTAGCTGGCTCTGTAAACCCCACCTGGAGCAAGACCAAGTAGGGACTAAAAAGGGAGCTGCTCGTTCCTGTCCCGTAGGTAGGTCGCTTGAGCCTATTGGTAACAATAGGCCTAGATAGATGATTATTCAAGACAGAACTCGGCTTATAGACTTACTCATTTACATAGATATACACACCGTACTAAATGTAGGGTGTTTTTTAGTGGGTAAAACAAAAAGATAGAGAATTTCAAAAAATTAAAGCATTTCAAAGATTTCATGCGATATTTAAAGAAAAAAACGTACTCATCCTAATTTAGTCTTATATATCGTAAATAAGTATCAAGTACTTAAATTGTATAGATTATAAATATATGCTAAGATGAAAAATAGTTCTATAAAATTGAATAAATATATATAATGAGTGCATAGTATTTAATTGGATTAGAAAAGAATACTTTTTGTAGGAGGAAAGATATGAAGTCTTTAGAAAAAAAGATAACACTGGGATTTGTTTTTGTATGTATGATAAGTATCCTTTCTGTTTTTTTTGTTTCATTTCATCAAATTGGTAAATCTATTGAAAATCAAATGAAGCATGATGGTAGGAACTTAGCTTTTATAATCAATAAAAACATAGAAGGACAAAATATAAATAATAAAGAAAACCTAGCAAAAATACAAAAAATGTTTGAAAATATGAAAGAGATAGATGAAGGAGAGCTTGTTTATATTTCTCTTCAAAATACGAAATTAGAAATATTAGCACATACAGAAAAAGATAGAAACGGAACCATTATAGAAGATGAATCACTAAAAAAAGTAATTCAAGAAAAAAAGGAACAAACCTTCATATTTGAAAGAGATACAGGAGAGAAGGTTTGTAACGTATCTATTCCCATTTATTCGAACAATGAAATTACTGGAATATTGAATATAGGAATATCTCTTGAAAATATGTATGCTTCTTTAAAAGCTACTATTTCAAAAATTGCTTTAATTTCTATGGGAATACTGATCATTGCTATTATAATAGGAATTATTCTTTCGAAAAGAATTGTTAAACCTTTAAAATATATCATGAAAGGACTTAAAAAGATTGAAGAAGGAGATCTAACCGTTAGATTTGACGTGAAAAGCAAAGATGAAATTGAGCAGCTTGCAAAAACAGAAAATCATACGCTAGAATCTTTAGATAATATGTTCAAAGAGATGAAGGATGCAATAGAAAATCTTAATTTAATTTCTCAGAACCTTTCTTCCTCTAGCCAAGAAGTTTCTTCTTCTATGGAAGAGGTGGCAAGCTCTGCTGATGAAGTTGCTAGTGGAGCACAGATGCAGGTAAATGAAACAATAAGAATTACAAAAATAACAGAAATTTTAGGAGAAAACTTGGAGATAATCTATAAGAAGGTAAAAAGATTAGTAAAAGGAAGCGAAGAAATTGAAACTCATGCGAATCAAGGAAATGACAAAATAGAAGCCTTAATTAAAGAAATAGAGGATATAAGTAATGCTTTTGATTATGTAAATAAAAAAATAACTCATCTTGCAGGAAGTGTTACCCAAATAACAGAAATAACAAATGTTATCAATAGCGTAGCGGGACAAACAAACTTACTTGCTTTAAATGCTTCTATAGAAAGTGCAAGAGCAGGGGAAGCAGGAAGGGGATTTGCCGTTGTAGCAGAAGAAATAAGAAAATTAGCAGAGCAAGTCTTAAATTCTTCGAAAGATATAAAAGAAGTAGTAGAAAAAGTAACCAGTGAAACAGAAGAAGTTTCAAGCACTTCTAATACGGTTTTAGAAAAAGTAAAAAATGAAACAATATCTGTGGAAGGAGCTGTAAAAGCCTTTAAGGATATCCTTGAAGAAATTTCAGATGTCAATCCTCATATGGAGGATCTATTTCAATCTATTAAAAAAACCCTTGATACAAGAGATGAATTAATAGAAGTAACAAAAAAAATAGAAAAAGCAACAGAAGAGTTTTCTATGTCTGCAAATGCTATATCTACAGCATCACAGCAACAAGCTTCTATGACAGAGGAACTTTCAGCATCTGCTGAAAATCTTGCAGATATGTCTAATAAGTTAGAAAAGGGCATGAATAAATTTAAATTATAAAAGCATCCCATTTAAATGGGATGCTTTTATATATCTCCTTTTTAATTATTTTAATAATAATACAAAAAAATAAATAATTATACAATTGATTGAATTTTCATACTATAATAATGAATATAACCTATAGTATAAAAAAATTATCATGTGTAAGGATTTTAAAAGGGGGATAAAAAATGATAAATAAAAAATCTGTTATATACACAAAAGAAGATCAATGTGCAGGATGCAATAAATGTATTTATATATGTCCCGTGAATGAAGCTAATTTCGCTTATATAGTAGAAGATAAAAATAAAATAGGAATAGATGAAAATAAGTGCATTCACTGTGGAAATTGTATAGACATATGTGATCATAATGCAAGGGATTATAGAGACGACACAGAAGCTTTTTTCAATGATTTGAAGCAAAGTAGAAAAATATCCTTAATTGTAGCACCTGCTGTAAGAGTAAACTTTCCAAATTATAAAAAATTATTAGGTTTTTTAAAATCTAAAGGGGTTAATCTTATATATGATGTATCTTTTGGAGCGGATATAACTACTTGGGCATACCTTAAAACTATTAAAGAGGAAAAGTTAGATTCCATTATCGCACAACCTTGTCCTCCAATTGTGAACTATGTTCAAAAATATATGCCTAAGTTGATTGAATATTTAGCTCCTATTCAAAGTCCTATGATGTGTACCGCTATATATATAAAAAAATATGAGAAGATAAAGAATGATATTGCTTTTCTATCTCCTTGCATAGGGAAAACAGATGAAATAAATGATGAAAATACATATAATTTTGTTAAATACAATGTTACATATAAAAAATTAGAAGCGTATCTAAACAGATATAAAATAGATATTAATGATTATGAAGAATACGAATTTGATGATATTGGCTGCAATTTAGGATTTTTATATAGTAGACCGGGAGGACTTCGCGAAAATGTTGAAAAAAGATTTAAGAATGCTTGGATTAGGCAAATTGAAGGAATAGATCATACTTATAAATACTTAAAAGAATATAATGAACGTGTAGAAAGTAACAAAAACTTGCCTTTACTCGTGGATATTTTAAATTGTTCCTATGGTTGTAATTTAGGAACAGGAACGAAAAAAGAAGGGCTAATAGATGATATAGATTATGAATTTAATCAAATAAAAAAAGAAAAATTGGTAGATAAAGGAGGAAAACATTTAAAAAATAAATCCAAATGGTTATTTGAAATGTTTGATAAAAAATTAAATAGAAAAGATTTTATTAGAAAATATAAGGATAATTCTTTTCTTCTTAAATTGAAGGAGCCTACCAACCAAGAGTATGACATTATATTTAAACAAATGTATAAAGTAACAGAGGAAGAAAAAAATATAAATTGTTTTGCCTGTGGATATAGCCATTGTAAAGAAATGGCTAGAGCCGTATTTCATCATTTAAATCATGTAGATAACTGTATAGATTATAATAAGAAAAAGGTAATAGAAGAAAAACATTTAATTGATGAAAAAAATGAAGCATTACAGGATGTTCTTGAAGGGGTAAACAAATTAAATGAAGAGAATAAAAATCAATTTGAACGATTAAAAAATAATGTTGCATTTATTACGGCTTCTATTGAAGAAGTCCAAAGAGGAAATGAAGAAACAGCAGTTAATATGGAGAAGATAGTAGAAGAAATTTCTGATGTATCAAAAAATGCTATTTTATTAAGAAACAATGTCCTCCAAGTTCAAGATGGATTAAACAAATTTTCAAATGCTACAAATGAAATTGTAAATATATCCAAGCAAACAAATTTACTTGCCTTAAACGCTGCCATTGAAGCTGCTAGAGCAGGAGAATATGGAGCTGGATTTGCAGTAGTGGCAGATGAAGTGAAAAATTTAGCAGAAAACGCTCATATAGTAGCTAAATCAACAAAAAAAGATGAACAGAGTATAGTAAATAATATACATGAAGTTTTAAGAATATCTAATCAATTAGAGACAATGATGGAAAAAGTAAATGATGCAATTATGAATATATCTGCTTCTATTGAAGAAATTACGGCAAAAGGAGAAGAAATAACTGCTACAGCAGAAGGAATTATAAAATAAGAGCCAAGAAGACAAAGTTATAGTATAATTTAAAAGAATAAATAAGGTATAATTACGACAAAGGAGTCAGCGGGGAATGCATAACAAATCAAATTCGAGCAAAGAAATTTTAATAGGAAAGCTTATTCAAGTACATAAATATTTTATTGAAGGATACAGCCATTCTTTGAAGGAAAAGTATATTGTAGATAAGTGTTTTAAAGAATTTATAGATAAAGAATATAGAAAAGATATCACATTATATGTTCATAAAATGGGGTATACGATCATAAATAAAATGCTTTTTATTAAAATTTGTAAAGATAAAGGATTTTCTATAGAAAATAAAGTAGAATTATGGATGAATTTAATTTTAAAATACACGGTAGAAGATCTATTGAAGATTTATTTAAAAAAAAGTAAGAAAGAAGACAAAGAGAGTATCATAAATGAAGGATTAGAATATATAGAAGATACACAGAAATTAAGAAAAATGATTCAAAATTTTATAGAAGAGATAGATTTCCTCTTTTGCACAAAAGGAACTCTTCTAGGAGATGTATATGAAAAATTTATGGATGAAGAAACCCGTAAAGAGCTAGGTCAGTTTTATACGCCTAAGTCTATTATTGAATATATATTAAAAAACACCATTGATAAAGAAGATATAATACAAAACCCTTTTTTAAGAATACTGGATCCAGCTTGTGGAAGTGGACACTTTCTTGTTATGGCATATGATCTATTAAGAAAAAAATTTGAAAATAAATTAGATGTTTTAAAAGAAAAATATGAAAATGAAGAATATGAAATAAAAAAGAAGGATGAAGTGATAAAAATAAAAGGAAAAGCATATTGGAAAAAAGAAAATTTACATTATCATATATTAAAACATTGTATATATGGAGCAGATATAGATCCTTTTGCTATACAACTTACCATCATAAATCTGCTTTTGAAAGATATAGATAATTTTACAGATGAAATAAACATTATTCATTGTGATAGTTTAGTGAGGTGGGAAGAAAATTGTAAAGAAAGAAATAAGGTTGCATTTTGGAAACTAAAATATGATTATGTTATAGGAAATCCTCCTTATGTAGGACATAAACAGTTAAGTATGGACTATAAAAAATGGTTATTAAAAGAATATAATGATATTTTCAAAGATAAATCCGATTTATCCTATTGTTTTTTTAAGAGAATCGTAGAAGTACTTAAAAAAGATGGAAAAGCTTGCATCATTACAACGAGATATTTTATGGAAAGCCCTACAGGAAGAGAATTAAGATGCTATTTAAAAAATAATACAAGAATAGAAGAAATTATTGATTTTTATGGGGGAGAAATTTTCAAAGGGGTAGGTGTTGCAAGTGCCATATTTACTTTTAAAAAGGAATATGTTTCAAAGAATAATATAATCGTGTGTAAATTAAAAGATGATGGGTATTCTTTTGATAAAGATTATAATCTAAGAGAAGTATTAAAGGAAACTGTATTTGAAAGATTTACTGTAGGGCAAGAAGATTTAAAAGAAGAACGATGGATTTTAATATCAAAGGACAAATTTAAAATATATAAAAAAATAGAAGAATATACACCCCTAAAGCTAAAGGATATTGCTATAAGCTTTCAAGGGATTATAACAGGATGTGATAAAGCTTTTGTTTTAGAATATAAGGAGATGGAAAAAAATAAAATTGAAGTGGAGTTGCAAAGAAAATGGATAAAAAATAAAAATGTAAATTCCTATTACATTACAGAAAGCGATTTGATGCTGATTTATGCGGATTTAATAGAAGATGAATCAAAGTATAAAAATAGTTTAAATTATATAAGGAATTTTAAATCAAGATTAGAAAATAGAAGAGAGTGCAAAAATGGAATTCGAAAATGGTATCAACTACAGTGGGGAAGGAAAAGAGGGTTATTTGAAAGTCCTAAAATAGTCTATCCATATAAAGCAGGATGGAATAAATTTGCAATCGATGAGAATCAATGTTTTTGTAGTGCAGATATATATTCTTTTTATATAAAAGAAAGCTTTAATAAAATATTTTCTTTAGAATATTTAGTTGCTATATTGAATTCTAAAATATATGAATTTTATTTTAAAATATTTGCTAAAAAGATGGGAGGAGGAATATATGATTATTATCCAAATTCTGTAATGGATTTAAAAATAGTAAAACCTTCGAATTATAAAAAAATAGAATCAAAAGGAAAAGAGATTATAGCTTTATATAAAGTAATAAAAGAAATAGAAGAACAATCAAAAATTGCACAGATTATAGAAAAAGTAGATCATCTTGAAAAAGAAATAGAAGAACTATTAAGCGAAGCCATAGGAATAGATGCACAAGATATGAAAATAATAGATGCATATATAAAAAAATCTTCTAAAAAAATAAAATATTAAAAAATAATAAGTTTTAATATTTTCTAGGAGAAATAGACCCTGTATCCTCATACATATATATAGAAAAGAAAAAATTTTTATTATATAAAGTGGGGGGATAATTTATGTTTAAAATAAAAATAAAAGAAGAAGAAAAAGTATGTTTAATTCATATAGGAGGATTTGTTACAAAAGAAAATATAGATGAATTTTTAGCAGAATATAAGGAAAATGTAAAGCAGATAAAAACAGCTCAATATGCATTAATTATAGAGCCAAGAGATTTTAAAACAGATTCAGAAGAGATGATTAAAAATTCTTTTAGAAGATTTTTAAAAACTGGATTTAAAAGTATTATTATAGTAGATAAAGATTTTATGCAAGAGAATATTAAATTAAGTAAGCTAGAGAGAAAATTTTTCTTTAGTAGAGTAAAGGTTGTAAGTTCAATAGAAGAGGCTTTTGCAAATAAACCATAGGTTTTATCCTGTGGTTTTTATAAGTATTTGAATAGGAAAGAAAGAAGGTAAAATAATGTTATTTAGCTTAAGAGATTTTTTAATTGCTGTATCCAAAGCGTTAGATTTTGTGGAGATGGATTTATTAGGGGTTACATTAAACCATTCTAAAAGAGTAGCTTATATTGCTTTTAAGTTAGCAGAGGAATTTGGATTAACCATCGAAGAAAAAAGAGATATTATATCCTTATCTATATTACATGACAATGGATTAACAGAAGGAATATTAAAAAATAAAGTTAATCTTAGTGCCTTAAAAAAATTTCCACAAGAAGAGAATTTTAAGGACCATTGTGTAATAGGAGAAAGAAATATAGTTGATTTTCCTTTATTTAGTAAAAAATGTGATATCATAAAATTCCATCATGAAAATTATGATGGAAGTGGTTTTTTTGGACTAAAGAATAATGAAATTCCTTTTATGGCGCAGCTTATAGGATTTGCAGATCGCATTGATTTTCTTTTTAATTATGAAAATCCTAATGAAGAAAAGAAAGTACATACAATCCAATATGCAAAAAAAGAAAAAGGGAAAAGATTTTCTCCAGAGATAGTAGATGGATTTTTGAAAATTGTGGAAGATCCTATTTTTTGGACAAGTTTAAAAAATGAATCTATTGAAGGGATACTGTATGATTGTGTACCAGAATATAAAAAAGATATAAGTCTAGATGAAATTTTAGAAATTATGAAAGTGTTCTCAAAGATAATTGACAGTAAATCTAATTTTACTCAAAGACATAGCAGTGGTCTTGCAAAAAAGGTTCGTATCATGGCAGAGCATTATGATTTTTCTTATGATGAAAAAATGAAGCTAATTATTGCTGCTCAGCTTCATGATATTGGAAAGCTAGCTATTCCTAATGCCATATTAGATAAACCTGGAAAGCTGACAAATGAAGAAATTTCTACGATGCAAAAACATGCTTATTACACGAGAATGTGTTTAAAGAATATTGATGGATTTGAAGAAATAACCATGTGGGCATCAAATCATCATGAAAAACTAAATGGAAAGGGATATCCTTTTGGTTTAAAGGATGAAGAATTAGATTTTAATTCTAGATTAATGGCATGTTTAGATATTTATCAAGCTCTAACGGAAGAAAGGCCCTATAGAAATTCTTTAAGTCATGAAAGTACTATGAATATATTGAGAAATATGGTAAATAATAATCATATTGATACCAAAATAGTAAAAGATATACAAGAAGTATTTCAAAACAAAGAGTATAAAAATAGCCATTTTCTTTAAAGAAAATGGCTATTTTTTATTCTTACTTAAAAGAATAGATATACACTGGTTTTTGTATTGAGCCATGTGTATTCTATACAATTCAATTAATTGATTTAAATCATTTATTTTTAAATTTTCTATCTGTTCTTTAAAAAAAAGTAAAGATTCTGAATGCATATAGGTTTGAGGAATAACACTGGATTTCAATTGTATATTTTTCTTGTTCTTTTCTATTTTTAATTTTTCTATTTCATGGATATAAAAAGTATGCCATTTTTTCATCTTCCATTCGTCACGAAGTGCTTTAAAAGTAAGTTTATCGATTATAAATATACTCCCTTCTATTCCTGAAAATACAGTTAGAATGAGAATGATAACAATTAATAGTAAATTGTTACTGTAGAAAAAAATTTCAACAAGATCTATTCCGATAAACATAAGGCTGTTATGAAAAAAATAGAGAATTGATACTATGCTGAGTATACACAAGATTACACCCAAAATGAGCTCTATAGGGCTATATTGTCCATTTTTAAAATTTTTCTTTTCGAGTTCTCTTATTTTTTCATTAATTTCTTTTATTTCATAAAGGATATGAATACATTGATTAACTTCTCTTTTTAGATTATTCATCAGGAATACCCCTGATTTAATTATAACCTAAATTATGGAAAAAATAAAAGGTTTTTCTTAATATTTAGAAAATAACTTTAATGATTTCCATGAATATCTTTAATTTTACCTTTATCAAGGGCTATATCCATATTGTATGCTGCTTTGCTAAATATACTTTCTACTTCTTCAAGAGATAATCCTTTTAATTGCATATTTTCTGGTTTTGCTTCTCCGACACCCTCCTTATATAGCTGATATAAATATTGTACAGCTTGAGGTAAGAAACCTAGGAGTCTTGCTCCGATGGTATCGCATGCAATAGGGTCGGTGCCGGCTATGAGAATACCATTTCCACCTACTGGTTTTCCATCACTAGGTCCAGTTCCAATCATTGCTTTATCCGCACTGATAATACTTAAATCAATAGGAATTTTTTTAGCCATGGCCACAATAAACCCATGTAAATCCTCATGAATTCCTAGATTTTTTTTAGGGAAGCCATGGATTTCTCCTGGAGGCCAGCTAAGCATGATATTTTTTATTGCAGCACTCATTGTTGCTTCTTCATGATGTTTTAATTGGGTAAAAGAAATGAGTACATCCATTTCTTCTATTAGCTTATTTATTTTTGTAGTAGGAATAGTTTTATGATCAAGATCAAGATCTATATAAGGACCATAATTTAAATCCATAAATTCTATGTTTTCCTCTTTTATTATTTTATCATAACCCACGGATTGCATAACCTTAGGGGTAGGGTCTCCACCAGAACCTGTTGCTATATATATTTTTGAAGGATTTTTACCTTTGATGTATTTTATTAAAGCTTGTAAAGTATTTGGACCTACAACAGTTCCTGTGTAAGCCGGTTTAGACTTAACCCAGTTTGGGGTAATCACAACCTTATCTCCACTTTTTATGATTTCATCCATAGGTAAAAGATCAAGAGCACTTCGTAGAGCCTCCTTTTCCATAGGAGATTTTGTGATAGAGAGGATGGATTCATTTATTTTTCTTTTTAATTTCATATTTTAGACCTCCTTATTATTCCATTTATAGTATGAATAAATAAAAGGAAATCTATACTTAAAAAAGTAATAAAAGTTAATTTGTGGGCAAAATAGGGAAGGAAATAAATTTATAAAAATAGGAGTGAAAAGAAATGCATCTGGAAGAAAATAAAGCAGTTTTAACAGGAAATCAAGCAATTGCAAGAGGTTTTTATGAGGGAGGAGGATTAGTTGCAACAAGCTATCCTGGTTCTCCAACCGTAGGAATTATAGAAACGATAAAGGAATATGAAGAGAGTGTGTATTGTGAGTTTTCAACGAATGAGAAAGTAGCGCTAGAAGTTGCTATGGGGGCTTCTTTTGCAGGAGTAAGGTCTTTATGTAGTATGAAGCATGTAGGCGTGAATATTGCGGCAGATCCTTTAATGACTTTTACACAAACAACCATAAATGGAGGATTTGTATTGATTACTGGAGATGATCCAGGAATGCATTCTTCTCAAAATGAACAAGACAACAGAGTTTTTGGAAAGTTTGCCAATATGGCAATTTTAGATCCGAGTGATAGCCAAGAAGCAAAAGAATTTACAAAGAAAGGATTAGAATTAAGCGAAAAGCATCATATTCCTATGATGCTTAGAATCACAAGTAGATTATGTCATAGTAGAAGTGTTGTAGAATTACAAGAAAGAAAAGACGTAAAAACAAAACCATTTGAACCAGATCCCTATAAATACTGTATGCTTCCTCCTTATTCTGACAAAGCCCAGTATTTTATGAAGGAAAGGCTGGAAAAATTAGAAGAATATGCATATGATACGAATTTAAATAGATTAGAAGAAAAAGAAGGAGCAAATACCCTAATTATTACTTCTGGCCTTGTATATGAGCATCTAAAAGAAATAGAGGCAAATGTTTCTGTATATAAGCTAGGACTTGTTTATCCTATATCCATGAAAAAGATAAACGAATTAAATAAAAAATATGAAAAAATTGTTGTTTTAGAAGAAATGATGCCTTTTATAGAAAACGAATTAAAATTGAATGGGATTTCTTGTAAGGGAAAAGAATATTTTTCTTTTACAGGAGAACTTCAAATAGAAGATGTGGAAGAGGGACTTGTAAAAGCAGGTATTATTCAAGAAAGAAAATTTAAAGAAATAGAAAGAAAAGATCCTCCTTCAAGAAGTCCTCAATTTTGTTCTGGATGTCCTCATAGACCTATCTATGACATATTGAAAAAAGAGAAGGTAAACGTCATTGGAGATATAGGCTGCTATTCTATGGGAATTTTATTTCCTTTTGAAGTACATCATATCAATATCAGTATGGGTGCAGGAGTAAGTATTTTAAAGGGAATGAGAAAAGCATGGGATTTATCAGGAAATAAAAAGCCTCTTGTGGCTATGATTGGAGATGGAACTTTTTTTCATTCTGGGATACCAGGATTTATTAATCTTCTTCATAAGCTAGATAAAAATGCAAACATGACTGTTATTATTTTAGATAATCAGACAACCGCTATGACTGGTGGACAACCCAATGCGAGTTCTGATAAAGAGATGGATATAAAAATAAACGATTTATTAAAAATCATAGGAATTGAAAGAATCCAAATAGTAAATCAATATAATTACGAGAAAGCAAAGAAAATAATTCACGAGGAAATAAAATATGAAGGGTTGTCTGTAATCATTGCTACAGGACCATGTGCTCTTCAATTTAGAATGAGACATTTTCATTTTTATGTGGATCCAAACATTTGTATTAGTTGTCGAAGTTGTATTAAAACCAATTGCCCTCCATTACAGATGAAAAAATATGAAGGACATGAAAAACTCAAATCTTCTATTGATCCAGATATGTGTGTAGGATGCTCTATTTGTGCCCAGGTATGTCCAGTAAATGCTATAAAGCAATCAAGACCGGATAGTAAAGAAAGGGAATAAACCAGAAAGGGTGATGCATATGAATAAAAAAAATATATTAATAGCAGGCGTTGGAGGACAAGGTTTGGTTATAGCTACTAAAATTATAAGCGAGGCTGCAGCGTTTGATGGATACGATGTGAAAACAAACGATGTTATAGGACTTTCTCAAAGAGGGGGAAAGGTTTGGGGAAGTGTCAAAATAGGAGATAAAGTTCATTCTCCTAATATTGCTCATGGGCAAGGGGATATTCTTTTGGCAATGGAGCCTATGGAAGGATATCGATATAATCACATATTGAAAGCGAATGCTTTAATTATTGCGAATACCTACAAAATTCCTTCTACCTCCATTCAGCAGGAGGTAGAAGAATATCCAGAAAATATGTTAAATGGATTAAAAGAAAAGCATAATGTAATTGAAATTGATGTAATAAAAGTCGGAAAAGCGTTAAAGAATACAAAAGTAGGAAATACTGTTTTAATAGGAATTATGGCAAAACATCTAGACATTAAAAAAGAAACATGGGAAAAAATTATTCAAAAGAACGTACCGGAAAAATTTATAAAAGAAAATATAGAGGCTTTTCAAATAGGATATAATTATTAGTAAAAGGAGCTGTGTAATGATTTGAAAAATCATGAGAAAAGATGGCTCCTTTTCTCATGATTTTTTTCGTT
>SWCA01000031.1_pt1 | contig 32897 bp, 33 predicted proteins | sample 4692961 | NCBI WGS metagenome assembly SWCA01 (sample SAMN10267275, study PRJNA491770) | bioreactor metagenome | isolation source: DHS bioreactor inoculated with | place: Japan: off Shimokita Peninsula
TAGTATGGAATTTAAGTTAAATACGACAACTGACTTGACAAACTCCGGCATTAAATATGTTTGAAGGTACTATACCCAAAATCGTATCTATAACTGTAACCTGACTTGCCTCTTTCATTTTTACAGCCTTATCAATAACCACACCTGAACCGATATTCATTACATTAGCTATAACAAGACCAAGTGCGATTGCACCAAGTGTTGTTATAATAAAAGTTGCAACAGCTTTGATCCCTATTCGGCCAACTCGTTTGCCGTCTTTCATATCTGCTACGGCAACAACAATAACACACAATACCAATGGTGCAACAACCATTTTTAGTAAACTAGTCAAAATGGTGCCTAGAAATGCAAACATTGATGCATCTTCTTTCATGATTACACCTAGAATTATCCCCAAAACAAAGCCTATCATAATCTTTGTAAACAGACCCATTTTCTTTAAAAAACCAGGCATTTATATTCTCCCCCTCATATATATTCTTTTGCTATTGCTATTTATTTTATATTTTATATTTTTTTACTTGCTCTTCCTGGAATACTCTACCTTTAGAGTCAATCCCTACGATTAGTCTTAAATTTTCAACATATAACCTTTTAATGGATTCTGTTCCTAAATCCTCATAGGCAATTACATCACACTCTTTAATTTGGTTTGCTATCATCGCTGATGCCCCACCAATACTTAATAAGTATACTGCTCCAAATTCTTTGCAAAGTTCAGCAACATAGTCAGCTCGTTCACCCTTACCAATCATGCCAACTAGCCCCAATTTTAACATCATTTCAACATACTTATCCATTCTTACACTGGTGGTAGGTGCTGCAGACCCAATAACTTTTCCTGGTTTAGCAGGAGTTGGTCCTACATAGAAAATAATCTGGTTCTCAAAATCAATTGGCTGTGGTGCATTATTCTTTACGTTCTCTTGAATTCTTTTATGAGCTGCATCTCTCGCGGTATATATTACTCCGCTAAGCTCTATAACATCACCGATCTTTAAGTCTGCAATATCTTCTTTTGTCAGTGGTGTAGTTAGCTTGATCGTTTTATTTTCCATCTAAATCACCCTTCCTAAGTTCTTCTAATCTTTACAATTCAATGGATGCTTGACGAGCAGAATGACACTGTAAATTAACCGCTACCGGCAAAGAAGTGATATGGCAGGGGTAATATTCAATGTGAACATCTAAAGCAGTCATTCTTCCACCCATTCCTAAAGGTCCAATTCCAGATTTGTTGATTCTTTCCAGTAATTCATTTTCCAGTTTTTCATAAAAAGGATTTGGATTACGGCTTCCAACCGGTCTAAGCAGAGCTTGTTTGGCAATAAGGGCGGTTTTATCCATTGTGCCACCGATACCCACACCTACAATTATTGGTGGACATGCCTTACCCCCAGCGTTTAATACTGAGTCAAGTATAAACTTCTTTACACCTTCAATACCATCTGCAGGAACTAAGTTTTTAAATGTTCCCATATTCTCACTTCCTCCACCTTTAGGCAGAACTGTGATTTTCACCTTATCTCCAGGAACTATTTCTGTATGCAATACACAAGGTGTATTATCGTTTGAATTTACTCGATTTAATGGATCTAAATAAACTGATTTTCTCAAATATCCCTCTGTATATCCTTTTCTCACACCATCATTTACTGCCTCTTCAAGTGGTTTTCCTTTCCAAGATATTTGTTCACCAATTTCCATCATAACAACAGTCATTCCTGTATCATGGCAAACCGGCATTTCTTCCTTAGATGCCAGTGCTGCGTTATCTAATAATAGTTTCAACGTATCCTTTCCATATGGTGATTCTTCTTTTTCATAGGCAGCTTTTAATGCTTCAGTTATATTTTCATTCAGATGATAGCAGGCATCCGTACAAAGCTTTGCTATCACTGGAATTAAGTCCTCTGTAGACAAAATTCTCGTCATAATATCTCCTCCTTTAAAACGTTTTCCAAAATACTAAATTGTTCGACAATGGCCATTGACATTTCTATCTTAAACCTTTATTCTATAAATGTAAAATATATATTTTAAATTAACTATAAATATAATTTATAATAGTAACAGTAACTTATGATAATAAGCAATTGGAGGTAGTAATATGGAATCCGTTTATGAACATATTTATGCTGTTAAGACATTGGGCTCATTCACAAAAGCGGCAAAAAATCTTCACATCAGTCAGCCCGCCTTAAGTATTTCCATAAAAAAATTGGAGGAGGAAATAAATCAACCGATTTTTGACAGGAGCGTAAAGCCTATCGCACTAACCCCAGCAGGACAAATTATATTCTCATATATAGAAGAGCTTATATTACTTGAATCCAATACCAAATCAGCCTTAACAGATTTGAAGAGCTTCAATTCAGGTGACATTACTATAGGCGGAACTCAGTATTTTACAGCCTTCATTCTCCCTGAGTTAATCTTGAATTTTACTAAGAGATACCCTGGTGTCAGCATAAAAATTGTTGAGTCCAGCTCAGCAAAATTAACGGGCTTACTTAGTAACAATGAGATTGATCTGATGTTCAGCGTGAAGGAATTTGATTTAGATGGATTTTGTCTTTATAAAGGACTTACGGACCATCTTTTCATTACTATTCCAAAGCACTTTGTTAAGAGTCCCACACTCCGACAATATTGTTTAAATAGGGAAGAGATAATCAAAGAAGAATACATGCATTTAAAAGCCATTCCTTCACTCAATGAACTTAGCAAAACCCCTTTTATCCTGTTACGCAGCGGTAATAATCTACATGACAGAAGTAAGATGTTATTTCAACTTGAAGGTATTATGCCCCCCATTGAGATGACATTGGATCAATTAACCACTGCTCATTATATTAGTAGAAGCGGTCTGGCTGCCACGCTGACAACAGACCGATTAATAAAACAAATTGACGATAATAATAACTTATTATATATAAAATATATCCATCCCTTGATGATAAGAAATTTCAATATCATTCTAAAAAAGAACCGTTACAAATCAAATATTATGCATAAATTTATTAGTATGTTTTAATGAATTGAATCCATTGGAGGAATCTACGAGAATATCTATCCTACGGAACTTTCTGTTAATTGATATATAAAGCCTTACAAATATAATACTTATTATACTTGTAAGGCTCAAAAAGAAAATCATGATATTTTATAATCGTTGTCAATAACCCCATCCATTTTCTAACATTATTCAAGTCATGCATCAAGTACAATTATGTTAAACGAATTACATCTAAGGGTCTTTTAAAAACATCTTCTTTCTTTTCATTAAACGACTTCTACTTTCGCTAAAATGTATATTCTGCATAAAAGTAAGCCCCCCCCATAAAAAGACTCCCCCAAACACAGTCTGAGGCAGCATTCAATACACTATTTAATTCGTTATAAAAATCTTAGAAGCCTTGATTTCAACCTATTTCTTCTCTATCAACACGACTGTCTCGACGTGTGTCTGCACATAGGTATTATACAATTTAATAAAAGTAATTTTATGTGATAACCATTTTACAAAATCTATCCCCAGGGGGTTGATGTTTTTCATAATGTATATCTTTGAAATAATAATGCTATTTATTACAAATTTTCATCAAATGATTTGACATCCTTGTTAATTAGACCTTTTGTTTTAAAATTTTACCTTTAAGCTGTTTTATGTTCCATTGGAGTAAAATTTTGTAAATGATATCCATGAAGCTATCCATTTTAGTATCTATTGAATAATTTCTAATATATTTATTATTTAAATCAAATCTATATTCATTGATCTTAGAAAAGGTTTCAAAGTTAATAGGTTTAAAAGATACTCCCATGTCATAGTTTTTATTAATTTTACTTATCCGCATGATTTCACCTTGAATTTCGCCAATATTCTCAATACTTATAGTAATATCTGAACCTTCTTTAAATGTAAAGGACTGACAGTATTCTTTAATTTTAATATGCGCTCCTTTTTCAGATATATCTGTTACATACCCACAGTGGCTACAATCTTTATTATGAGGACAACTTTTTATTAGCGATTTTGCTTTTAGATTTGTTGGGATTCGTTCTGATTTTCTAAACCTCTTTTTATCTATATATAGAAATATAGATATAAATATAGCAAATACGTTATAAAAACACCAACTCAAGTTAATTAATATAGCAAACAACATTCCATTAGTTTTACCTATCCATATAAAATATATATTAATGAAAATGGCAATAATACTTAATGTAAAAAGTAATATATGTATAAAGGCTAATCTAATTCTAAAACTATCCTTTTCATTAACTAGACCTTTAGGCGTAACATTAAATTTTAATTTTTTCCCTGTAAAAAATTCTGTTAGAAATGATATTGCCATTTGTGGAGCAATAGCTGTATCATAAATATGACTCCAAGTAATATTTCTGCTTTTATCTGATATTCTTTTAAAATATAAAGAATTGGATAAAAAATACGGCAAAAACATCATTCCTATATCTAACCCATCTGCTTCGAATATTTTAATTTTAAATAGCAGATATAAAAGTGGCGCAATAATATAAACCATCTTTTGTAATCCAAACATCCAATATACAAAACCATCTAAATAAATAACTTTTTGAATCCAATTCAGTCCTTTCATTCTAATAGGATTGAACTTTTTAATAACTTGAACATTGCCTCTAAGCCATCTATCCCTTTGTTTAATGAAATCCTCAATACCTTCAACACTAAGTCCTAGTGCCAGTGTATTCTTTACAAAATAACTTTTATATCCTGCGTTTTGTATTAGCATACCAGTTGCCATATCCTCAGTAATAGAACCTGTTGGTATACCGCCTATTTCATCTAAGGCACTTCTTCTAAAAATCGCATTTGTACCTACATGCAAAACAGCATTATATAAGGCTCTCTTTTCTTCTATGGTCCTCATGAAAAAGTCTTGCTCATTTGGTATATCCTCTCCTAAACCTAAATTGTATTGAAATGGGTCTAAATTATAAAAAACCTGAGGTGATTGAACAAATCCTGTTTTCGAATCTTCAAAGTATCCAATCATTTCTTTTATAATACTTTTTTTTGGAATCATATCCGCATCCAATACCAGTATAAATTCTCCACTTGATTGTGACAAAACATTATTAATATTACCGGCCTTGGCATGTGAATTGTCCTGACGCGTTACATAATGAATGCCAAAAAAATTTGCTAATTCCTTAATTTCATCCCTTTTACCGTCATCTCCTAAATAGATATTTAATTTTTCAACAGGATAATCTATTTTTTTACACCCTACCACAGTTCTTTTTAGAATATCTTCAGGCTCATTATAAGTTGAGATAATAATATCAACTGAAGGCAAAACATCGAATGGTTTGTTCTTGTTTATTTCTATATTTTTATTACTAGAAAACAGCATCTTAAAAACTAGTGATTGTCCTAGTGCCAATAATTCAAATAATACTAAAATTATACCAAAAACGAATCCTAGTGTAGATACTGAAGGCAACGTATAAATTATTCTCCAAAAAATATAAATTACTCCATAGAAAGCACCTAAGATCCCTAACCATCTCTTAAATTTATCCTTTTTAAAAGACAAGTAATAAAAGAAGCTTAATGTAATAAGTGCATAACTAAAAAGAATAACTTTATTATTAAAACTTAATGATATGATTATACTCACTCCAATCAAAATTTTTGTATAAACTCTCTTAAAGATTATATAAAACTACACAGTTACGTGATTTTTGTTTACCTTCATAAAGTGCTTTGTCTGCATTAATTATTGTTTCATCAACATTTTGATTTTCTGAGTACACACTTATTCCAAAAGTCATTGTTTTTTTTATCTCAATGCCCTTATATTTAAATTGATGCTCTTGTATTTTTATCCTTAGTTTTTCAGCAATAACTTTAGCTCCTTCTAAATCTGTTTCTGGAAGTAGAAAAAGAAACTCTTCTCCCCCCCACCTACAAATAACATCCTGTTTTCTTATGTTTACTTTCAAAATGTTAGCAACTGTGGCAAGTATATAATCTCCGCAGTCATGACCATAATTATCATTAACGCTTTTAAAATGGTCTATATCTGCAATGATAAATGAAAATTCTCTTTTATTTCTTTCAAACCTTACCTTTTCTTCTTCAATTTTTTTAGTCATTTCTCTTCTGTTAATAAGTTTAGTCAGTGGATCAATTGTTGCAATTTCTTCTAGTTTTTCATATGCTTCCTTAAGAGCTTCATTTTTTCTTTCTATTTCTTCTCTTACTTTCTTTAGTTCAACATGTGTTTTAACCCTTGCAAGTAACTCTAGAGAGTTAAATGGTTTTCTAATATAGTCTACAGCACCTATTTCAAAGCCTTTTATAACATTATCAATATCTACCTTTGCTGTAATAAAAATAATAGGAATATCTTTAAACTCTTTTCTAGACTTTAATGTATTACATACTTCAAATCCATTCATTCCAGGCATCATGATGTCCAATAGTATTAAGTCAAAAGAAAAGTTTTCCACTAATTCAATAGCTGTTTCTCCATTATCCGCCAAATAAAGATCGTAGTCTTGTTTTGCTAATAAACTTCCAGCCACTTCTAGATTTTCCGGTGTATCATCTACAAGTAGGATTTTCACTTTACTATTGTCAATATCAATCATTATTTTATCACCTCAGTTACTATTATTTTATCTATAATCTCTTCCTAAAATCATCAAGGATTTTAGGATATAATTCTAAATAAAATCTTATTTTATCCAAGTTAAAGGATGAAATTGTCTTTCCTAAATCTTCAATAAATACTTTAAGTTCATCATTATCATAGTTATCAGCCACATACCTAACCTGACTTGCAAAATCTTTCATATCATTTATTCTTCTACTTAGATTACAGTCTTTCCAAATTCCATTCAATATTTCTTCCATATCCTTAATCATTTCAATTTCAATTTTTTCAGAACCATCTATTCTAAACTGTAGAAGTTGTTCCTGATCTGTTTCTTTATCGTTATATAAAATATCCATCAACCTAAGACTTTCATTTTGGACTTTATTACTATTATGATTAGGTCTTATTTTGTATTGAAATGATTCTCCAATAGAAATATTAGGTATGAATACTTTAAAGACACTACCTTTAGAAAGCTCACTTTCAACTGTTATCGAACCTTCCATTATCTCTATTAATCTGCTGCAAATTGCTAGTCCCAAACCAGCTCCTCCATATCTTTTACTATCTTGTCCATTCTTTTGTTTAAATGGCTCAAAGATTACTTTTTTTTGATCTTCGGATATCCCTATACCAGTATCTTCAACTTCAAACATAATATCTACTTTTCTTTTCTCCTTATTAATTTCAGAAGAATAAACTGATAGCTTTATAAATCCTGAATCAGTAAATTTAATTGCATTTCCAATAAGATTAATTAGTATTTGTCTTAATCTAACTTCATCAACAATCAATAATCTAGGAACGTTCGATTCAATATTAAATAACAGCTTTAAATTTTTTTCCTCCACATTTAATGAAAAAATGCTATTTATTTCGTCAATTAAAGAATCAATATTTACTAGCGTATTTTGTAATTCTAATTTACCAGCTTCAATCTTTGATAGATCTAATATGTCACTTATCAAATTTACTAAATTATTACCAGCTTTTTTAATCGCGCTTATGTAGCCCCTTTCTACTTCACCTTTAACAGTCTCTTCTAATAAGGATGAATATCCTATGATTGCATTCATAGGGGTACGTATATCGTGACTCATGTTTGATAAGAATTCACTCTTTGCTTTATTGGCTTCTTCTGCCTTTTGCTTTGAAATTCTTAAATTTTCTTCAACCTTCTTTCTTGTAGTAATAACTTGAGATATACCAACTACTCTTTTGGGAAGATTATTACTATTTTTTTCTATGCACTTTCCTTTGATCATAATCCAGTTGATACCTTTATCCCTTGTTTCCATTCTAAATTCAATTTCAAAAGCTAAATTTTCATTTTGTAATATGAAATTATTCATAACTGTTCTAACATGTTCTCTATCTTCTAAGTAAACCATGCTTAAGAACTCATCTTGTGAAATAACTTGACTCGTTTTTTCAAGATTTAAGGACTTGTTAAAGTTTACTTGATAATATATTTCATTATGATTTATATCCCAATCCCATATACCTTGCTCAGCAGCCTCTAAGGAAGTTTCTAATTTCATTTGACTTAATTTTAATTCATGTTGCTTTTCAAGTAACTTAAACTCATACTCCTTTTTTTCCTTAATATCTCTAACTAAAACTAAAACTTCATCTTTATATAACGGATTAAAGCGAGCTTCAAAGTAACCTTTTCCCTTTTCTGTTTTCATTTGATATTCATAAATATGTTCTTTATTACATTCAATGGTTAAATTTATTAGTTCTAATGCTTTTTCAACAAATTCACTATCAAATAGATCCTTTATATTTCTTAAGATGAAAGAATTTGGTGACACTGCAAGGGATTTTTCCTTATTCGATCCCTTATAGTCTAAAAAGATTCCATTCTTATCTATATGAAATACCATATCAGGAATTGAATCTAGTAGGGCTCTTTGTGTTCTTTCACTTTTTTGTAAATTACTCTCTATTTGTTTTCGATCTGTAATATCTATAGCAATTCCAACAAAGCCATCTAAATTATTATGTTTATCAAGTATTGGAGCTTCATACATATCTAACCATGATTTAAATTTTTTATTATTTACTTTTATTTCTCCATGATAATTGGATTTATCACTTCTTATTGTATTATCAGCATGATTAAAAAACTCTTTGACATCATATGGCCAAATATCTTTATCTTTTTGTCCTATTATGTTTTCTTTTGGGATTCCTATATATTCTTTAAAACCTTTATTTATACTTATATAGCTACCTTCACTAGTTTTCATCCATGCAAGGAATGGCAGATTGTCTAATATCGCTTGCTGTTTCTTTCTCTCTTGTTCTACTTCGTTACTAATACTTTCTCTCTCATAAGCATAGGATATTATATTAGATAAAGTACTCAATAATTCAACATCTTCACTTTCCCAAATTCTATATTGAATACATTCATCAAAACCTATGAACCCAATAAATTTATTCCTTACAATCAAAGGGAATACCAGTATGGATTTAATTTCTTGAGGAGCTAAAATATCTACTAAATCATTAGGTAATTCATATATGTTTTTTGAAAATATCAATCCCTTTTCTGATAATATTTTTTTCCATGATGGAACTATTTCATGTGGAACACCTTGCAATTCGTCTATCTGAGGTGTTATATTCTCATTACACCATTCAAATGCATTGTTGGTTATTTTTCCATCTTTTGAATCTTCAAAAATATATACTCTACTTACATCTAGACGATTACCTATTGTATCAATTATACTCTGAATTTTTTCATGAAAATCTTCAACTACTGTAGCTCTTAATGATATTTCCGATATAATTTTTTGTCTTACTAGATTTTTCTCAATCTTTTTTTCAGCTTTAACCCTATATGTAATATCAGTACCAACTAAAAGAATGTATTTGCTATTATTAACTTCTATTTTTTCACCATTCAATACTATATTAAATTCTTCTTTTTCCTTCGAATAAAAAGTAATATCAAAATCTTTTATATATCCTTTTTCATTTATTGAATCTATTATTAAATTTTTTTCTAACACATTTGAAAAGCCTTCTATTTCACTTACTGTTTTTCCTATAACTTCACCTTTAGTGAGATCAAAGGTTTTTAGAAAATAACTATTAACTTCTACAATTCTTGTATCATCAAAATTAATAACAAGCATAAAATTAGGGCTTATTCTAAATGAATTAGCATAAATAGATTCATTTAAATTTACACTTTTCCCTAATAGACTCCTTTCACAAATTTCTTTATGAATTAAATAAGTATAATTACCTCCAATAGTAGAAATATTTTTCACATTTGTATCTACTATAAATTTTTTATTATTCTTATCTATCATTGTTAGCAAAAAAGAAGTGTTATGAAATTTACTTATCTTAATTTGTCTTTTAAAATTTAAAGTATAACCGTTTGAATAAATATACCAAATGCTTTTTCCTAGATAATCTTCTTCACTTCCTCCAAGTCTTTTAACTGCAGAATCATTAATATATATAATTCTATTTGACTCGTCTACACCAATAATTAGTTCATCAAGCATGTTGCAACTATGATTAATCTCCATAAAAATAGTATTGTTTTTTTTGAATACATTTTTAATATTTAATCTCCTTGCTTTTCTCTTTTTTTTATCCCATCGCGAAAAAGCCAAATATTATTACTCCTCTCTTTTGATAATAAATTAAATTATTTTATTTTTACCCAAGTCGCAATTTATAAAAACATGAAAAGTTATTGAAAATGCTATTATTTAAAAATAGTCTCCTATAGTCATTTTTCAATGTTATATATCAAATTCTACTCCTATTGAGTTGGGTATGCCTCTAAACCCTCCCCCTCCTCAAACGCCTCTAAGTACGGGATATTATTGTTTTAAACAATAAAAGTTAAACTTATCACTTCTAAATAACCTTAAAAGAACAAAAAGTTAAGAAAGATTAGCCTTCTTTTAATTGCGTAATAGGATGACCAATCTCATTTATACTAATTTAATTATATTATATCTAAAATTGATATTATAGGGTTTCATAACAAGATGTCATAAAATAACCATATTTTATTGTTTTATTTATTTTATGGTAACGATTCATCATTTTATGATATTTTTTACAAACTCTAGCATTGAATAGGAGTTAATATAATCCCTCTAAAGCAGATAGATTTCTGCATAGTTTAGGGGTTTAATTTGTTTTGCAACCTCCTCAATCTACATATGATGGTGCTCCTAAAACAACACGGATTCTACAACAGAATGGAGAAACTATAGCAGAAAAAACTGTGGGTAACTATATGCGAGAAATGGGTATAAAAGCTCAATATGTAAAGCCATATACTGTTACAACAATAGATTCGAATTTTAGCGAAGAACTTATTAATATACTGAATGAGGAATTTAATCCTTCAGAACCAAATGCAGTGTGGTGCTCAGATATTACTTATATTTGGACCTATGAAGGATTTGTTTACTTAACCAGTATAATGGATCTATATTCAAGAAAAATCATATCTTGGGTACTTAGTACTACCCTTGAAGCTAAATGGGTCATAGAAGCAATTACCAAAGCAAAAGCATCACGAAATATAAATAAACCATTAGTTATGCACAGTGACCGAGGCGTTCAGTATACCTGTGCTTCATACCAAGCAGCCACTGAAAGGTTTATAAATAGCTATTCTAAGAAGGCTTATCCATGGGACAATGCATGTATAGAATCTTTCCATTCATTGATCAAAAGAGAATGGATAAATAGATTCAAGATATTAGATTATAACCATGCATATCGATTGGTTTTTAACTATATAGAAGCATTTTATAATACAGTAAGGATACATAGCCATTGTGGATATCTATCACCAAATCAGTATGAAACTGTATATGAAAAAGAAATTGATAAATTATATGCAAAAGTTAGTTGACATAACATTGGATGCGATAAAAATATTAAAAAAATCCTAATTTAACTTGTACTTTTTCTTGACATAGTACCACTTTTTATGGTTGCGTTTAAAGTCTTCTTTTTTCATATCAGATTCCTTTCTGCTGCAGGCAGGCAACCATACCTACAGTATAGTCCAGGTCTATGCAAGACTAAACAGGACATCTGAGAATTAGAATGGGATAATTAGATTTTCATTTAAGGAAAAATTTCATAATATATATTGATTACGAACTCATGTTCGCATATGATTGATATTACAAGGAGCACCTTTTTACACACCAGGATAAAACCAATGACCGGCGGGTCAGGGGACCATCATCACCCCATTATGTCTAGTATACTGTAGGAGGTGTAGTTATTGAAGGTTATTGCAATGCCTATTGAAATGATATCTTATACAAATCAGGAAGGAATAATTAAGCCTATTAAGTTTAGAATAGACTTTGAGGATAAAGAAAAGCTAACGATAAAGGTAGGTACAGTGGTTCATACTGAGCTTGAAAAGCTTGCAGGAAATAAGATGTATAAATACCGATGTCAGAGCGTTATAAACGGTATAGAAAAGGTATACGAGATAAAATATGATATTGAAAGCTGCAAATGGATGCTTTTTAAAATATAGTCTTTTAACTTTACTCAATATGTAGTATCATATATCTAATTTACATACACTTTATGGGATAAGGAGGAGTAAAATGCAGTCAAACTTTTGTATGAAGTATAAAGATGAAGTAAAAAGCCTTATAAAAAGACTTGGCATAGATGAAACTAAAAGTTATTTACTAAGTGCCTTATCAACCTTGACTAGAAAGGTAACTGAGCTTAGGGAGGAGATTTATAGCCTTAAAGAATCTTTAAATGAAGAAAATAACAGCGATGAGATTAGACACTTAAAGTATGATCTTGAAGAAAAACAAGGTCTTCTAGCCGATACATTAGATGAGCTTTTAGCATCGGATTCAATGTATCTATGCTTTAAAGAATATATTAATAAATAAGAATCATAAAAGCTCACCTTTCAAGTTTTTATGTTAAAAGGTGAGCTTTTATACCTTTACTCTGTAGGCACAACGTTCATAAAGTCCTTCTCAGGTACATTGATATAATTATCAGGTACTTTTCCAACTATTATTGTTTCAGCAATGGGAACAGTAGACTCTACTGGTATTGTAGTGGATGAAAAGGGGACTATTGTTTTAACCTGTGCCTTAACTACTAAATAAATTTTATGCCTTGTTTGGTTTATACCCGACTGTTCAAATTGAGTAAAGAAGTCAACATTTACTCTACCTATTGGAGTAACATTTATCCTAATTGTTGGACCATACTGGGCTAAAAGTTGACTCCCAAATATATTTCCTAAGGGTACTCTTATCTCAGATGCCCTTATATTTTTAATTGTATCCTGGACTGCTAATGCAACCTCAGATGCTAAATTGTTCATCATTATAGTGTTTGCTTGCATAAGGGTCACATTTCCTTCGCTATCGGTTCTTATGAAGTAAAGATCCTGATATCTAATATCATCGGTTATTTTAGTCTTTATGGATTGATTGATTGCCCTTGATGCAATTTCCTGGGCTTTGACTTCTGCTATGGCCAATACTGTTGGTTTGATTTTTTTATCTACTAATACGAAACCATATAAAATCAATGAGAGTGTTAAAATTAAATATGTAAAAAACATTAGCTTGCCTTTTTTTCTTCTATATGGACTTTTATATCTTTTTTTATTAAACAAAAAAACACCCCCTTTAATCTATAATATGATTATGGAGGATGTCTTAGTGACCATATTTATTCTTAAACTAATTTAACTTGATGATATACCTTCTTTCCTTTTCTTAACATAAGTTTATCATCGTTAAAGTCTTCTTTAGTTATAATTCTCTTAAAATCTTTAACCTTTTTATCCTCGATGGATAATCCATTTTGTTGAATTAATCTTCTTCCTTCACCATTTGAGGAAATAAGACCAACTCTATTAAGTAAGTCTAATATACCTACACCTTCTTTAAATACTGAGGCAGGTATTTCAGTAGAAGGTATGTTCGCATCTTCATTCCCTTGCCCAAATAGCGCCTTTGCTGCAGCATCAGCCTTTTTAGCTTCTTCCTCTCCATGTACAAGCTTCGTTACTTCGAAGGCTAATATTTCCTTAGCCTTATTTATTTCAGCCCCTTCTAGGGAGGATAATCTATTTACTTCCTCGATGGGAAGAAATGTTAGTAGAGATAAGCAGTTCTTAACATCGGCATCATCAACATTTCTCCAGTATTGATAAAAATCATATGGTGAAGTTTTCTTGGGATCAAGCCATATTGCCCCAGATTGTGTTTTTCCCATTTTCTTTCCTTCACTGGTTGTAAGAAGTGTAAAGGTCATACCGTATGCAGCTTCTCCGCTCATTCTTCTTATTAAATCAGCTCCTGCTATTATATTTGACCATTGATCGTCTCCACCCATTTGCATTTTACAATTATGTCTTTTATTTAATTGATAAAAATCATATGCTTGCATTATCATATAGTTAAACTCTAGGAAGGATAATCCTTTCTCCATACGGCTTTTGTAACACTCAGCTGTAAGCATTCTATTTACAGAAAAATGCTTTCCAATTTCCCTTAAGAAGGGTACATATTCTAAATCCAGAAGCCAATCGGCATTATTTATCATTAATGCTTTTCCATCGGAGAAGTCTAACATATTAGATACTTGACTTTTAAAGCATTCTCCATTCTGCTCAATTTCTTCTTGAGTAAGCATCTTTCTCATATCTGTTCTTCCAGAGGGATCACCTACCATTGTAGTTCCTCCACCAATTAAAAATATTGGCGTATGGCCTGCTCTTTGCATATGAGCCATTACCATTATTTGAAGAAAATGTCCTACGTGTAAACTATCAGCCGTTGGATCAAAGCCAATATAGAATGTCACTTTTTCTTTTCCTAATAATTCTCTAATTTCTTCTTCATGAGTTGTTTGTTTTATATATCCTCTCTCTAAAAGCACATCAAATACATTTGCCATGTATTTACCTCCTCTTTTGGTAATATTTACTTTATAGTTCATTATCAATTCAATATACATAAACTCTACAATTTGTAGCTAAGTAGGTTTTAGACAACAAAAAAGGCCTTCTCCTATTATATAAGGACGAGAAGACCCGTGGTACCACCTTAATTCACATATAAAATGTCTCTTAATTCACTATAACGGATGAAAACCGTCAAGACTTTTAATCCTGAAACTCTAGAGTGTATTTCACTAACCTATGTTCTGAAGACTTTTCACCAACCAGTCTTCTCTCTTTAATTGTAACCATAGGTAACTACTAATCTCTCTCATAGCTTTTTCATATATTTTAAAATTATATTATCATAATTTAAAATGTGTCGCAAGGTAATTTTTACTAGTTTTTTTATTGCTAACAGGCTTTTGATTAGTATATCACTTTATTACAAATATATTAATAAAATTAACATTAATATCATGTTATGATATAATATTCTCTGTATAAATAAATTGTGGATTTTGTAAAGCCCTTTTATTAACATAGGGAGGTAAATAATATGAGTGAAAATAAAAGACGAAGAACAAAAGATAAAAAAGAAAGTAACAGCAAGCCCAAAAAGAAAAAGAATATTATATGGCGCACAATTAAATTTTTAATAATATTTTTCATCCTAATTGGGTTTATAGGAGCAGGTGCTGCAGCTGGATTAGTCGTAGCAACATTAAAGGATATAGAACCAATAGATGTATCCCAAATAGATTATATGTTAGATGAAAACTCCGAAATATTGGATCAAGATGGTAATTTATTAGAGAAAATTCAAAATGATGGTATCAGAACCATTGTCACCTATGATGAAATAGATGAGGATCTAAAGAATGCCTTTATTGCCACAGAAGATAGAACCTTTGAAGATCATCATGGTTTTAATTTTAAAAGACTTGTTGGATCAGTTATAGAAGCTATAAAGACTCAGAGTTCCCCTAGGGGTACTAGTACTATAACTCAGCAATTAGCTAGGAACTTATATTTGCCCCATATTAAAAGTGAAAAAACAATTTCAAGAAAAATCAAAGAAGCATATTATGCAGTCGAGCTAGAAAAGTATTTAACAAAGGATCAAATATTTGAATATTATATGAATACTATCTATCTTGGTAGCGGTGCAAAGGGAGTTGAAGCCGCTGCACAGACCTATTTTTCTAAAAGCTCTAAGGACTTAGATTTAGTAGAATCTGCTCTTGTAGCAGGGATTACCCAAAGTCCTACCCGACACTCACCCTTTACTGTAAAAAGAACTGAGGATGTTACTGATGAAGAAAGAGAAAAAGGATTAGTCTTAAAAGAAGGCGATATATATACTACATTATTTAATGAAAGTTCCTATGATAGATATCATAGTGTATTAGGCTTTATGAAGGTATCTGGTTACATAACAGATAAGGAATATGATGAAGCCATGGAAGTTGATTTGAAATCTAAGCTAAAACCTGGAAATACAGTTAACGAAAATATAACTTCATTCTTTTCTGATTTCGTTGAAGATGAAGTTATTGAAACACTGCAGCGAGAACTTAGTATCTCAGACGATGAAGCAAATGATATGCTATATACTCAAGGATTAAAGATTTATAGCACCTTAGATCTTAACATTCAACAAAAATTAGAAAGTATTTATAAAGATGAAAAGAATTTTCCAGCTGTTATATTCAAAAAAGATGACGCTGGAAATATAAAAAGTGAAAAATCTAATTCTATTAATCTCTACAAATATGAAAATCTAATTTCTGATAATAACTCATTAATTATCCCTAAGGGTGATTATAAATATAATTCAAATGGTGACCTAGTTCTCTTAAGGAATAAAAGACTTTATTTTTATCAGTCAACTAATAACAATTCTGATGGAACTACAGAAAATAGCATTGATATCTTTTTAAAGGATGCCTGTAAGTATAATGAGGATGATTTAAAATGGAATAGTACCTATGGTAGATGGGAAGCCCCAGAGCTTTATATTCATAAGGGAGGACGCATTACAGGTATTGAAAATAAATATAAAGAGCTTGAAGCTAATACAAATAATTTAATAATAAGCTCTGAGTTTTTAAATGCAAATCCAGATTTCTTTAAAAAAGATAATTCAGAAAATCTTCTTATCTCAAATAAATACTATAATATAAGTGCTGAAGGAAGTATACAGCCTCAATCTGCAATGGTCATTATCGATTATAACACTGGAGAAATTAAGGCCCTTGTGGGTGGCAGACAAGTAAAGGGGCAAAAACTATATAATAGGGCTAATCATCCTAGACAGCCCGGTTCTGCCATTAAACCCCTATCAGTATATACGCCAGCTATGGATAATGGATGGACTGCTGCTTCTATCATAGATGATATACCAAACTATGATGCCAATGGTAATAGATGGCCTAAAAACTGGTATGAGAAAGCCTCTAATCCAAAGGGAACAGGCTATTGGGGATTATCAACTCTTAGAGAAGCTCTTAAATGGTCAATGAATGTTCCTCCTGTAAAAATAGTAGAAAGATTAGGAGTTGAAACTTCCTTTGAATATCTTAAAAAACTAGGTATTACAACTTTGATAGATAATGACCAAAACCCAAGAACTAATGATGAAAATCTTGCTTCAATGGCTCTTGGCGGTATGACTAGGGGTATATCACCCTTAGAACTTACTTCTGCCTATGGAACTCTAGGAAATGGAGGAATACACATAGAGCCCCATTCCTTTACAAAAATAACCGACAGAAATGGTAACACTATTTTTGAAAGTAAGCCAACTAAAAACTTTGTTGTAAGTCCACAGGTATCTTTCCTACTTACTGATATGATGAGATCTGGTGTGGAAGCTGGTACTGGTACAAGGGCACGACTTGAGAATATGCCTGTGGCAGGTAAGACTGGTACTACCTCTGATAATTTTGATGCATGGTTTGCTGGATATACACCCTATTATGTTGGTGGAGTTTGGATAGGAAATGACCTTCAAATAATGCTAGATAGCGGTAGTAGCATAAGTGCCACTCTATGGAAAAAAGTAATGGAAGAAATTCACAAGGATTTACCTGAAAAAGAGTTTGAACAACCCGAAGGTATCATACGAATGAATGTAGATACCATATCTGGTAAATTACCTACTAAATTATCGAATAGTGATCCAAGAAATACTGTTAAGTCTGAGTACTTCATAGAGGGTACTCAACCAACAGAATTTGATGATGTTCATGTTGAACTGAATGTTTGTACGGAAACTGGTAAACTGGCTACAGAATATTGTCCAGAAACTGAATTTAAGGTTTTTGTTAGTAGACCAGTTCCCTATAATCCAGCTGAACATAATGGTTTTATACCTAGGGATTATCCTTATTATGAGGCACCTAGTGAAACCTGTGATATTCATACTAGTGCTCCTCAGCCAAATGGACTGGATATTGAATATCCTCCTGGAACAATAACATTGCCTAATGGTGTAAGAATTCTTCCTGATGGAAGAAAAGTTTTACCAAATGGTACGATTGTTTTTCCTGATGGGACTGTAATTGAACCATCTCCATCTACTCAGCAAAATTCAGTAGATAATGATACTACTGACAATGAAAATAACAATACTAATGATTTACAACCCGACGATAATAATAATACTAATGATAATTTCAATAATGTTATTGATAGTAATGAAAACAATCTAATAGATAGCAACAATTAAAACCCGGCATATGCCGGGTTTTATATTTTATCTAGGCGTATCTTCATCATTTGGCGATGAGTTTTTATCTATAGTTTGTAAGAATTCTGGTCTTGTTTTTATCTCTGGTATTGGTTTCCTAAATAATATGGTAGATAGGGCTCTCCAATTAAAGGGGATTAATGGCCATGTATATCTTGTTCCTCCAAAGGATTTTGTGGTACTGAAAACTATTACTATAAAAATCATTGCTCCAATGAATCCATAAATTCTAAATATACCAGTAGAAATAAGTAGTATTAGTCTAAATAGTCTTATGGCCATGGAAAATTCTATGCTTGGAGTTGCAAACATACCTAACCCAGCAACAGCTGTATAGAGTATAGTTTCTGGTATAAACCAACCTACTTTAACAGCAAATTCACTTAATATTAGTCCACCTATTATACCTAAAGAAGTCGCCAAGGTATTTGGAGTATGTATTGATGCTATCCTAAGTAAATCTATTCCTAATTCTAATATGAAGAATTGTAAGAATAAAGAAATCTCCCCTGTTTCCCTTGGACCTAGAAATTTCAACCAATCTGGAAAACTTCCTTTGTAATAAACTAATATTAGCCAAAGAGGAGTCAGTATAAGTGAGAATAAGATTGCAGCTAGTCTTATCCATCTAAAGTAGGTCCCCACAGCAGGATTTTGATAGTAGTCCTGGGCATGCTGTGTAAAGTGAAACATTGTTACAGGTACTATCATGACACTTGGTGAAGTATCGACTATTATAATTATATGCCCTTCTAAAAGATGGGCTGCAGTAACATCTGGTCTTTCTGTATATCGAGCTTGAGGAAGAGGATTCCAGCTCTTCCCCATAATAAATTCTTCCAATGTTTTTTCAGACATTTCTAATGAATCAGTATGAATTTTATCAATTTTTTCCTTTAAATCTTTTACAAGCTTTGGATTTGCAATATCTTGAATATAGCCTATAACTACATCGGTTTTGGACCTCTCTCCTACTTGAGTTATTTCAAATCTCAAGTTGCCATCCCTTATTCTTCTTCTTATTAAAGCAGTATTAAAAATAAGGGTTTCTGTGAATCCATCCCTTGATCCCCTTGTGACTTTTTCTAAATCTGGTTCCTCAGGTCCCCTTGCAGGATATGTCCTAGCATCTATTATAATGGCTTTATCTACTTTATCAATGAGTAAAGCTAGTGCACCAGATAAGACCATAAATGCTATTTTTTCTATTTCCTCTGCAGTCTCAACTTCAACATAGGATATTCTTTGACTTACTATTTTTTCTATGGTATTTGGAACTATGTCCTCCCTATCTAACTGTTGAAGTCTTCTTTCAAGATGTAACATTATATCATCTTTAATAAAACCATCTATACATATATAGGCAGATTTTTTTCCTCCTATTATTATATCTCTTTGTATAATATCAAAGCTTCCTGTAATACCAATTTCCTTATCTAAATACTCAATGTTTTCCTCTAGGTTCTTTGTTAGTTTTTTCATGATTTTCACTCCTATTTATTATTTCTTCAAGTGCCTTCGTGATTATAGGAGCTCCTATTTCACAGTCATCTTTTCCATTCATTTTCCCTATATCCCCAATTCCAACAATCATTGGGACATCACAATCATTTATTATATCTACTGTATCCCCATATAATATTTTCTTGTTAGTATTCTTTCCTTCTTTATCTACTGCTCCCTCTACTAATTCTCCATCTGAATTTATTGAAAAATTAACCTTGACTCCATTAACAAATTCAGTATTTGAAGCAACAGCTATTACACCCATTACTTCTATATCTGGATGTTTTATTATGTTAAAAAGGGCTTCTTCTCCTTTTCCCATACTTTGATGACCTCTATCGTCCACCATAACAACTACAGGATCATGCTTTGCTGTCTTAATAAAATCTACTATTTCTTGTCCTCTTATCGGTGTTGGGTTTCCTGCAGATCTAGAGATGCACCTACCACCAATATTTGTTGTTGCTGTCTCTACAGCCTTCTGAGCTAAATGATCTCCATCAGTAACTATAATAATTCTTCTTTTTTTTCCCATCTAATTTATCCTTTCATTTATTATTTTTTACTCTTAGGTGTAAAAAGTACTGCCATGGTATAACCGAAAACTACGGCAGCAGCAACTCCTCCTGCCGTGGATTCTACACCTCCTGTAAATGCTCCTAAAAACCCTGCCTTCTTTACTGAATCTATTGCTCCCTTTGCCAATGAATATCCAAAGCCAGGTAAAGGTATAGTTGCCCCTGCACCCCCAAATTTCACTATAGGTTCATAAATACCTAAGGCAGTCAAAATAGCTCCTAAAGTTACAAACAAAACTAGAACATGGCTAGGAGTCAATTTAGTACCATCCATTAATAGTTGTCCTATAACACATATTATCCCACCTACAATAAATGCTCTAACATATTCCATATTATGCCCTCCTATGCATCTTGATTAATTATTGAAACAGCATGGGCTATTCCTGGAATCGATTCACCCTGTTGCGTACTTGTTCCTGATAAAAGCGCACCAGTTGACATGAGTAACACCTTATTTAATCTTCTATTCTTCATTTCTTGATAAATATATCCACAAAATACTGATGCTGAGCATCCACATCCACTTCCTCCTGCATGGGTATCTTGTGCATCATTATCAAATATTAATAGGCCACAATCATTGTAAACCTTTGTAATATTGTATCCCTTATCCAATACCATTTCCTCTGCTATTTCTTTTCCTATAGCCCCTAAATCCCCAGATACAATCAAATCATAGTAGTTAGGACTTAATCCTGTATCCTGAAAATGATTAACAAGAGTGTCGGCAGCGGCCGGTGCCATTGCAGCACCCATATTATTTGCATCCTTTATCCCCAGATCGATTACTTTTCCTGTTGTAACATGTTCTATTCTAGGACCATTTCCATAACTCGATAAAATTGCTGCTCCAGATCCAGTTACAGTCCACTGGGCTGTTAATGACCTTTGATTTCCTAATTCTAGAGGAAATCTAAACTGCCGTTCTGCTGAACTGAAGTGACTTGATGTAGCAGTAACTAAATTGTCCGCATACCCTCCATCAACAAGCATTGCTCCTAAACTCAATGATTCTGTCATAGTAGAACAGGCACCATAAAGTCCAAAGAAAGGTATTTCTAAAGATCTAGCAGCGAAACTCGATGATACTATTTGATTGAGTAAATCCCCAGCTAACATATACTCTATTTCAGATATTTTTTTGTCTGCTTTTTGAACTGCTTCCTTTACTGTTTCCATTAGCATTTTACTTTCTGCTAATTCCCAGCTATCTTCTCCATATAAGTCATCCTTTAATATAACATCAAAATAGTTCCTTAGTGGCCCTTCTCCTTCCTTTGGTCCAACAGTCGAGGAGGTTGATACAATAATTGGAGGATTGCGAAATCTTACTGTTTGCTTACCAATTTTTTTTAATGCCATATTCTTTCTCCTCCCTATCTATTAAATACAAAATATAATACTCCAATTATTACTGAGGTGCCAAACCCATATACTAAGACTGGTCCAGCAACACTAAACATTTTAGCCCCAACACCTAATACAAATCCCTCTCTTTTGAATTCCATAGCAGGGGATACTATAGAGTTAGCAAAGCCAGATATTGGTACAATAGAGCCAGCTCCAGCTTTTTTTCCTATTTTATCGTAAATGCCAAGTCCTGTTAGAAAGGCGCCTAAAAAAACCATTGTTATGACTGTAGCTGTATTAGAATCTGTTTTATCAAGGCCTGAATCCTTAAATAAATTCAATATCAACTGTGCAAAGGTGCATATAGCACCTCCCACAAAGAATGCCCAAATATTATTTTTCAAATAAGTTGGCTTCGGACTCTTTTTCTTAACATATTCTTGATATTCTTTTTCTTTACTGACTTTGTGTAACTGCTTTCTCATTCTATTCACTCCTATGATTAATATTATCTTTATAGGCTTTAATTTAATTTAAACCAGTAAACTAAAGATCCAATTACTTTACCGGCTATCATAGAAACAATTATGGCATTTACATAATTTTGTAGATTTATCTTATTCATTATTACAGGTATTACATTTAAAACTTCAGCTAAAGCTGAAGCAAATAGCCCTATAAAAATCCCCATGAATAGCCCCACATAAATAACAAATATGACTCCCATTTTAAAATTCATATTGGTCAAACTAATTAATCCAAAACCTGAAAATGACGTCACTAAAATCACTTGATACATCATTAAATATTTATCGGTTTTTGAAATCTGAATCAATCTATATATTATATCTAATATAGATATAAAAGCCGCAAAGGATGTTCCTACTACAATTCCTTGTGAAATACCAATGGTTACTAACCAAAATCTTTTAATAATCATTTTATGCACCACTCTGTAAGTTAACTTTTTTGTTTTTCTTTATCTAAGATGTATTCATCGATGTTTTGATTATATAAATATAACTCTAAGTCTAAGGGACTTGGCTCATCCTTTGGACTTTGCTTAGGTATCCTAAAGAAAAATAGTGTCATACCAATTCCTATACCTATTGAATAAGCTATTTGGAGTGCCAATGGCCTTTCCACTTTTTCACCAGTAATTAACCTATATATGTTACTATGAGCTTCTTTCATATTGACATCGGCATGAAAGTGATTTATTGCTAAAGCAGCCCCTAAAAATAAAATACTACAAACTAACGATACTTTTATTAGTTCCAGCAACTTATTTCCACTCTTATTATTTGTTCTAATTCTTACTAATATCTTGCTATCACCAATAATATTTATATTATAATTTGGATAATGTTCCTTTATTTTCTTTATAATCAGCATTATTGAAATTACTATATGTTCATTTTTTATATTAGTTATATCTATTATTTTAATATTGTCTATTTTTTCTTTGATTTCTTTTTCAGCTACAATATGAGCAAGGTCCTTTACATATAAGATATTAGCTTCAGTAATATTGATTGTATTTTTACCTTGAATGAATATTTGTTTTACTTCACTCATTAAACACTCTCCTGATCGTGATAAAAACTTAAAACAAGTTTAGCAGATATTGGTCTATTAACATTGTATTTTTTGTATAAATAATAAACTGATGTTACTGAAATTATTGTAATAAGTATGTATACATAGATAAACCTACTCTTAAATAATTTTTCCATTTTACCACCTCGATTTTAGTGTTATTATTAGTATTAACCATTATTAGTTCTAAAAATTCCAAAAAAAATAAAGACATGTTTTATCATGCCTTTCCCAATATCTTTTTCATTATTCCCAAAACTTTTTTTTCAATTCTAGATACTTGAACTTGGGAAATACCAAGTTTTTCTGCAATATCCGACTGTGTTTTGTCTTGAAAATATCTCATTATTATTATTTGCCTTTCCCTTGGCTTTAACTTTTGCAAGGCCTCCTTTAAAGCAATTCTATCAATAATGTCTTCATTATCTTGATTTTTTTCTTCACTTATTTTATCTATTAAATGTATCGGTGATCCATCATCTTGATGGATTACATCATATAAGTAATCTGGGTGGATATTAGATTCTAAAGCTAAAATTATATCTTCCTTAGGTATCTTAATTTCATCAGATATCTCTTGGAGGGTAGGTTCTCTACCTAGTTTTTTAAAAAGTGATTCCTTTGTTATTTTTATCTTAATTGCTGTTTGCTTTAAACTTCTACTAACCTTGATTATCCCATCGTCCCTAATAAATCTCTTAATTTCACCTATTATCATAGGTACAGCATATGTAGAAAATCGTACCCCGTAGCTTGTATCAAATTTATCAATGGCCTTTATAAGCCCAATACACCCAAGCTGGAATATATCATCTCTATCATATCCTCTATTATCAAATCTTCCTATCAAGCTTTTAACTAGGCCAAGATTCTCATCTACTAAAATTGACTGAGCTTCTTTGTCTCCTTTTTGTGCTTTTATTATAAGCTCAATAGTTCTTTCGCTATTAAAATCGCTATTCTCTTGATACGAAGCAGTTCCCCCCATATTATCTACTCCTCATTTTGTACACTTTTTAATACTTTTTTCATTATAATTTTAGTTCCATTTCCCTTTGAGGATTCAATACTTACATAATCCATAAAAGTCTCCATGACTGTAAAACCCATGCCTGATCTTTCAAGCTCTGGCTTCGATGTGTATAAGGGCTGTCTAGCTAACTCCACATCTTCTATACCATTCCCATTATCCTCAACCATTATCTCTATAGTATTCCCAATTATTGTACATTCTATAACTACTCTTTCTTCTGCATTATCATACCCATGTATTATAGCGTTTGTAACCGCTTCAGAAACTGCCGTCTTTATATCCGCTAATTCCTCTATTGTTGGATCCAATTGTGAAACAAAGGATGCAACAACAATACGTGCAAAAGCTTCATTTTGTGATTTGCTTAAAAATTCAGTTTTCATATAATTCTGAAATGACAATATCTTCACCCCTTTACAAATTTGCTATAGCTTCATCTTTAGATTTATACTTACTAATTATCTTATAAATCCCTGCCATTTGAAAAATCTTTTCTACATGGGGACCTTCATTTATTACAGCTACCTTTCCCCCCGTTTTATTAATTCTTTTATACCTCCCAATTACTACTCCTATACCAGAGCTATCCATAAATCGCATATTAGCAAGGTCAAATATTAGATTAAATATATTATTTGACTCAATTTTACCATCAATCTCCTCTCTAACTTCTTGGGCTGAGTGATGGTCTAATTCTCCACTAAATTGTACTATTAAGGTCTTATCAATTATTTCAAAGTTTAGATGCAATAAAATCCCTCCTACATTTATTTCTTTATTTTATATAAATTATTCTATAATAAAAAATTCTACAATAAAAAAAAATACCCTTTGATGAAATTTAACTAGTTTTGTAGTTTATCATATTTTTTTTGAGATAAATAATAAAAAGGTGTCGAATACGACACCTAATCCTTTGAAGCATCAAAAAAATCTATAATTATTATGTTTAGAATAGCTTATCAATAATTAATATAACAATTCCAGTTGAAATCCATCTTAATATAAACTTATTCAAGCTTATTGTTCCCCCTTATCCCTTCTATAAATCATGTGGTCTTAAAACAATCGTTTCTAAGTTCTCTATGGCATCATCTACTAGTTTATTTATATCCAATAGTTTTTCAGACTCTTCAATTTTTTCAAGTTTTGGTCTTGTTACAGGTTTATCCGGTAAGAATACTGTACAACAATCTTCATAGGGTAATATTGAAGTTTCATATGTATTTATTTCCTTGGAAATTTTTACTATGTCTACCTTATCCATAGCTATTAATGGTCTAAATACTGGTAAGCTTACAGTTGAATTTGTTACATTTAGACTTTCTAGCGTTTGACTAGCCACTTGACCTATACTTTCACCAGTTATTAATGCTCCACACCCCTTATCTTTAGCAATTTTTTCTGCTATTCGCATCATAAACCTTCTTGATAATATGGTCATTTCACTGGCTGGACATATTTCATTTATAGTTTTTTGAATATTAAGTAGATTTACTGAATGTAGCTTTATCCTTCTACAATATTTACTTAGAATCCTAGCTAAATCCATAACCTTTTCCTTAGCCCTATCACTGGTAAAGGGATAGCTATGATAATGAACTGCTTCTATTTCAACACCTCTTTTAGCAACTAACCATCCTGCCACAGGACTATCTATTCCCCCAGAAAGTAATAGCATCCCCTTTCCACTTGTTCCATAGGGCATCCCACCAAGACCTGGTATTTTTCGGGCATAGACATAGGCTTCATCCCTTACCTCAACATCTATAACAACATCAGGGGTTTTAACATCCACACTAAATCCTTCTGTATTTTCTAGTACATATGCTCCCACTTCACTACTAATTTGTGGTGATTTAAGATGGAAGCTTTTATTAGTTCGTCTCGTATTCACCTTGAAGGTTTTTACATTATCCTTTTCTATACACTCCTTAGCCTTTATAAGAGCAACTTCGCAAATTTCATCCATATTAGCCTCAAAGATATATGCTATACTTACTGAAACAACTCCAAACACCTTAGTTACAGTTTCTATAATTTCATCTATGTATAAGTCTTCTAATTCAATATATACTCTACCATACATCTTATATATATTTGTCTTACAGATATTCTTTATTGCTTTTTTAATGTTGCTTACTAACTTATTTTCAAAATATGGTCTATTTTTCCCTTTTAATGCTATTTCCCCATATCTTACTATTAGTACTTTTTTCACAGTATCATCTCCTAGACATTACTTTTCTTAAATCACTTATAGTTAGTTCTAACTTGTCTAAAGTATATTTTATTTCTTTTTCTGTATTATATGGACTAAAACTAAATCTTATAGCTCCATCCATTTCATTATCTCTAAGACCCATTTCCTTTAATACATGACTGAAGGTTTTTTTCCTAGACGAACAAGCAGAACCCGTCGAAACATATATACCCTGTTGTTCAAGAGTATGTAAAAGTATTTCTCCTTTTATACCTAAGAAGGATATATTCAAAATATGTGGTGCAAAGTTTATATTTTCTGAACTATTTATTTTTATATCATCAACCCTATCCTTAATTCCTTCCAAAAGTCTATTTCTTAATTTATTTAATTTTTCTATATTATGATTAATATTTGTTATTGTTTTTTCTGCTGCCTCTCCCATTCCTAAAATGCCCGGAACGTTTTCAGTACCAGACCTTATTCCAAATTCCTGTTTACCTCCTAGAACTATAGGATTTAATTTCGTTTTTTCTTTAATATAAAGTGCTCCAATACCCTTTGGTCCATGAAATTTGTGAGCACTAATTGACATCAAATCTACATCTAGACTTTTTAGACTATAATTTATTTTACCAAAGGCTTGTATGGCATCAACATGGAGTATTGGACTATTTTTATGATTTCTGGTGATATTCGATATCTCTTCTATAGGCTGTATTGATCCAACTTCATTATTTACAAACATTATACTTATCAAAGTTGTATCATCTCTTAATGAATTTTTAAAGCTATCTAGATCTATTATTCCTTCGTTATTAACATTTAAATATGTAACCTCATAACCATTTTGCTCAAGATAATTAAAAACTTCCAAAACTGAAGGATGTTCTATCTTAGTTGTTATAATATGTTTTCCCTTTCTCTTATTAGCTTTAAGAGAGCCCATTATTGCTAAGTTATTTGATTCAGTTCCCCCCGATGTAAAAAAAGTCTCTTTTTCCTTAGCCCCTAGAGCTCTAGCAACTTTTCTCCTTGCTTTTTTTATTTCTTTCTCTATTTCGACCCCTTTACGATGCAAAGAAGAAGGATTTCCAAAGTACTCTGTAAAGGATTTATTCATAATATCTACTACTTCACTTATTGGCTTCGTAGTAGAGCTATTATCTAAATATACTTCCATTGATTAACACCTCTGTTTTTATTTTCTTACATATTGTATACTAATCCTTATTTTTTGTAAAGTTACTGGTTATATACCCATATTAGTTCTAAACTATATACTTATAAACAATTTAATCTCTTTATCAATTTTTTTAAATTTAATTGTATTTTTTTTAATAAACCATTGCAAACAATGTCGTATTTTGTTATAATTTGTTTAGTGGTTATCCCCCTGGAAAACCTCAATCATATAATCTCTATTCCCAATACCCCTTGGAAAGGATTTGCCCCGTGGCAAATCCTTTCAACTTTTTTGTTAATATAAAAAATCATATACTAGATTAAGAATAGCTCCCACTTAATTAAATTAACTATACATATTAGTGAATGAAAAGAAAATACTCTAAATAAATAGAATTAAGTTAGAAATATTACGCCCTTCATTATATAATAAAATATAGGTTTAACCAAATCTGTTGGGAGGTTATTTATGCAAAATAAAAAGATAGCGGTAATTTTTACCGGTGGTACTATATCAATGAAAATTGACCCTAGGATTTCTGCAGCTATTCCTACCTTATCAAGTGAAGAGATAATGTCAATGGTAACCAACATCGATAAATTTGCAGATATTGAAATAGTGAACTTCAAGAGAATCCCTGGTCCCCATATGACCCCAAAGTTAATGACAGAGCTTTCTAAAATTATAAAATCATTGGTTAACAGAGAGGATATTGATGGAGTAATCATTACTCATGGTACTGATACCTTAGAAGAAACAGCCTTTTTTCTAGATTTAAATATATTGAGTACTAAACCTATTGCTGTTGTAGGTGCTATGAGAAATGGTTCTGAGTTGGGGTATGACGGACCAAGTAATTTGGCAGCAGCAATATGTACAGTCATATCTGAAGAAGCTAAGAATAAAGGTGTTTTAGTTGTTATGAATAATGAGGTAAATGCTGCTAGAGAAGTAACAAAAACTCATACTCTTAGTCTAGATACCTTTAAATCCTTGGAGTTTGGTCCTCTTGGTATCGTTGATAATGATGAAGTCCTGTTTTATAGGGATATCATTAAGCACCATCATATAGAAAGTGATTCTATCCAAGAAAATGTTTATTTAATTAAAAGTGTAGCTGGAATGGATTCATCTTTTATAGATTTCTGTATTGAAAAGGGAGCTAAAGGAATTGTAATTGAAGCGATGGGCCGGGGAAATTTGCCACCGGATATGGTGGTTGGTATAAAAAAAGCAATTAATAAAAACATAGCAGTGGTGCTAGTTTCAAGATGTCCCACTGGTAGAGTATTAGATTCCTATGGATATGAAGGTGGAGGTAAAAATTTAAGAGAATTAGGAGTAATATTTGGTGGAAGTTTAAACGGTCAAAAATCACGAATAAAACTGATGCTAGCTCTATCTATTACGAATAACTTAGACGAAATTAAAGATATCTTTGAAAGGGATTTTTATACAAGATAGAGAGGCTATTACCTCTCTATCTTGTTATACAATATTAATTATGATATTATATCAATAATTTCATCCTTTTACTGAATGCCTATATGTATACTCATCATTGCTTTCAACTTGCCTTAATCTTTAATCTCATACCATTTTCCCCTATTAGTACATACCATCACCATCACAGATGTGCCTGGGCTACATATTTTTTATTCTCGACATCCTCTTTGATAGCATTAAAGTAACAATAAAGGCAACTAGTATTCTTACACTTAATAATAAAAATCCATTTGCTCCAATAGCTGCCAAAACAAGTGTATCTTCAAATACGGCATGACAACATACTAGAAATATACTTACTAAAGTAAGACTTCGTTTATCTAAATTACCTTCTTTAACATATTGAATTATTACTCCGGCTCCATAGGATAATCCAAATACAATGCCTATGGCCAATGGAAAAGCAGATTCTTTGGACATACCCATCATAGTAGTCAAGGGCTTAAATATATCTGCTAACTTTTCTAATAAATTTAGATCCCTTACTATTTCTATCATAATCATGAGGGGAAATACTATCTTAGCTATATTAATTATTGATCCTATTCCCCCTAAAAATCCTTCTCTAATTACTTCAAATCCAAAAGCCATTTTAAGCCTCCAATCACATAAGTAAATTTAATATTATCCCACAAATAATAGCTAAACCAATTCTACATACTAGAACTAATGTTACACTAACACCAACTCTTTTACTTACAGCGGTTTCTATTGGCAATGCATGAGAAAATGATAGCATAACAGACACTATAGTAATTTGTTTTGCAGTAAGATTAATGGAGGCTATTACACCTAGTGCAGCATATAAGTTTAATAAATTTCCAATAACTAATGCGAGGGCAGCTTCCCCTGGTAATCCAAATACCTTCATTATAGGTGCAAATATATTAGCAATATAATCTAATATAACTGTGTATTTAAGAATAGTTACAATCATATAAACTGGAAGTATAACTTTACCTAATTCATATATTGTATTTATACCATTTTTAGCGCCCCTTTTAAAAGTAGAAGTTGAAATCATTCTATTCCTCCTAGTGTATATTGTGTATGATAGTTGATTTATATATTAATAAGTATATTTTAATGCATTTCGAAATGTATATCAAAGGTTTTATAAAGATTAATTGTTCTTTATTATAAAATATTTCTAATCCTTATCAATTTCTTTCATTATCTTGTCAATTTCTGCTTGTATCTTATACAGCTCCTTCTCTCTATCACTAATTTCTTTACAAAGCTTAGGCACTTCATTGATATCTATATTTTTATTGGTAAACCATTGATGAATGTAGTTTCCAACTAATGCTTTTCGTTTATCAATGTCCTTTTGCACATGTTTTTTATCTAAATTATATTCTCCCATCTTAATCAGTTTGTCAGATTTTTTAGATACTTTTTTTGCTGACTTAAAAAGTGAATCAGATATGTCTTTCATTATTCCCATATTTGCCATCCCTTTCATATCCTTTTATTACATTATATTCGTTAGATGCTTTTATCGTTTAAAAATTATTTGTATTAAGATATAATGAAAATAATGGGTTAAAACTAGATAGCAATTGCTTTAGGAGGTAAATACTATGGAAGTAATAAAATATACTGTTGAAAATAATTTTCAAATCTCTAAATTTTTTCTTGATCTAATTTCTAAACATAATTTAGCTGTTTTTGATATTGAAACTACAGGATTAAATCCTAGTTATAGTAAGGTTATATTAATAGGTCTTCTTTATTTTGAAGATACAGATATTGTAATAGAGCAATATTTTTGTGATGCGTCGAAATATGAAAAAGAATTACTAGAAAGTTTCATAGATAGATTTAATTATTTCGACTTATATATTACCTTTAATGGTTCATCCTTTGATATTCCTTTCTTAAATAAGCGTCTGAAGAAAAATAGTATTGAGTATGAAATAGATTCCTATTTAAATATTGATTTATGCAAAGTAGCTAGACAGAATAAAAAGACACTAGGGCTTAAAAATTGTAAGCTTAAAACTGTTGAGGATTTTTTAGGTATATATAGAGACGATACTATCAGTGGAGCGGAAAGTGTTGAATTATATAAGAAATATGAAGCTTCCCAAGATCAAGATATAAAAGATAAGATATTATTACATAATTTTGAAGATATTCTTCATCTTGTACCACTATTGAATATAATTAATCATATACCTTTAAATAGGTTTATAAAGAATTTTCCCCATGAGTTTATAGTTAATGATTCAAGTAGGATTAGGATAATAGACTACCATATTAAAAATGATTTTTTAGAGATTAATGGTGAATTTATAGGCCCTTTGAAAAAGGATATTCTTTATTATAATTCAAATTATGACATGACCCTAGATAAATCTAGCAGGACATTATTTATTAGAGTACCTTTAATTATTATTAGCAATAAGGATTTTGGAACTTATACTTTTCTAAATATTGATAAACTGAGCTTTGGTAAAATGAAATTATCTGAAACTAATGATAATGAAAGACATAACTATTTAGTGAAAATTAATAATGAAATAAATCACTATAATATTTTTATATTTCTCAAAAAATTTATTGAAGATATTTTCATTAACCTTAATCTATAAATGACTAAACTTTTATTGTAATTTCTTATAGTCTTTTTAAATTATATATCCTAATTCTTTCTCATTGGATTTTTGATTTTTAAAACTACATATGAAAAGGTCTTAGCTATTAGCTAAAACCTTTTCGTGTTAACTTAATTCATAAAAATTACTCAGTCAATTCCTTAAAAACTTCTGTTACTTTCTCAAACTCATTATCATCTTCAATATTACTAAGGACAGGAGCCTCATCTATTTCATTATATCTATATATATATACTAACTCTTGATCTTTTGGAACAGTCGCAATATATTCATTATCATCGACTTCAAATATCCCTAAAACTAAACTCTCCAATTCAGTTCCGTCCTTAAGCTCCAAGTAGATATATTGTTGTTCTTTATGTTCATGATCATGACCACATCCACAATCAGCTCCGCAATTGTCATGGTTATGATTTTCATGACATTCACATTCATGATTTGATTTATTTTCATTCATATGTATGTACTCTCCTTATATATTTATATTTTATTATTGCTACTTTTACTTATATTATATGCTATTGGAAAAAAGAAAAAAGCTAACTTTGATTTGAAATCAAAATTAGCTTCTCTTTGGTGCCCAGAGGCGGAATCGAACCACCGACACGGGGATTTTCAGTCCCCTGCTCTACCGACTGAGCTATCTGGGCATGCTGCAAATTATCAAATGGTGGGCCTTCAGGGACTCGAACCCCGGACCTGCCGGTTATGAGCCGGACGCTCTGACCAACTGAGCTAAAGGCCCCAATGGTGGGCTTAAGTGGACTTGAACCACCGACCTCACGCTTATCAGGCGTGCGCTCTAACCAACTGAGCTATAAGCCCTTGCTTCATGGTGCAAGTATCCCAATTTAAATTTGGTTGTAATCTTAGTAGTTAGACTTAGCTGAACTTACTTGTTTTAATTAAAATGGTCGGGGTGGCAGGATTTGAACCCGCGACCCTCTGGTCCCA
>SWCA01000167.1_pt1 | contig 32434 bp, 28 predicted proteins | sample 4692961 | NCBI WGS metagenome assembly SWCA01 (sample SAMN10267275, study PRJNA491770) | bioreactor metagenome | isolation source: DHS bioreactor inoculated with | place: Japan: off Shimokita Peninsula
AAAAAAAAAAGAAGATCATAGATGCAGTGGAGAATTACTCCTCGATCGATGCTTACCAGGAAGTTATTCCAGGGCCTGCTCACTGGATAAGAAATTTGGGAATGATTGCGAAGCACCCTGGATTCGCGGAAGAAAAAGAATGGCGCATACTGAGCAACAATCTCCTCACGGCAGGAATTCCTGATGGCAAGGGACCTTTCTATCATGTGAGTAACCACCAGTTACGCGAGTATCGTGAAATGGAAATCAAAAAATGGTTTCCGCAGAACTTCTTGAAGGAAGTTTTTCTTGGCCCCGCCTGCCAACTCGGCGAGGATGTCCTGCGCCGATTTGCCTATGCTCAATGTGGAATACGCGTGCTTGACGTCGAAAAGTCCAGTATTCCTTAAATTATAAAGTAAAAGCCCATCCACATCGGAAAATCGTTATTATTCAGTTACATTGGATTCGAGACCGTGTAGTGTTACTTCCAACGAAAAGGTCGCATGTATGAAGGAAATTGCAGTAAAGAGTATGGAAGATGTGCTTGAGGAGTTCCGTAATCATCGTACTGACTCGTACCGGAAAAAGTGGACACCCCAGAAGGGTAACTTAATACTATGAGGTTACCATGAGGAAACGTGGACACTCGCTGGAATTTCGGAAACAAGCCGTAAAGTAGCCTCTCGCAAGAGATTAAGAATGGGCCATGTAAGCACGCATGGCGTCATTATATTCGCTCTATAACGGTAACCTCGTTTGGCAATAAATACTCCCAAATTAGTTTTTTGTTTCCGTATTTCCCGTCGCTTGGGTCAACGGAGTATGATATTGCATATATACCGATGCTTTCAAGATTTATATCAACCACCGTTTGTTTGGTGAAATAAGCGTCTATTAGATATTGCTTTATGTCTTCACTGAAATTGCCATCTCCTTTTATGACCTGGATGAGTTTAATGATGTCCATGTTGAAGCAGTGATAGGGTTCAGAGTCGGTTTGAATCACGTAAAGGTTTGAATTTTTCCAGTTTGAATACCTGTTCCTAAGTAGTTGGACTTGATATTGGCTATCGACGGCATAGGTTGATGATAAGCGTGAAGGTAAGACTGGGTATGCGTTTTTACGAACTTCTTCCATCTCTGATTCAAATTCATGATGAAGAGTCATTGAATCGTGGCTCGTATCGTTGTGTAGAACGAGCCCGGGTTGATATACATTATTAGAGAAATGATAGAATCGCATATTGAGATAATGCCCATGGATGGGAAAAGTGCCAGAGACTAGATAGTCCAAGCAAAACGGTGAACTCTTTTTTTAATAGCCTTTTGCATTGGAGGTTGTGTGAGTGCAAGTGAAACTTGATGGCGGGAGGAGATCAAGGAAGGAGTGCGTCTATCCCATTTGGTATAAGGGATCGGAGGAGACAGGGCTGTCGTGAAAATAGCCATAGTGTTATTTGCATTTCGTAATTCGACATAGGCGATTGCCTGAAAGGTGGAGGCTGTTCCATTGTTGAGGGAAGACTTTTTATGGCAAAACAGATGCTTTTCTCGAAGGCCATTGTGTGCGCAAGAAAAGGGGGTTGAAGAATTTCAAAGATCCAAAGATTTTGCCCAGATGTGGGGTTGTAGCGGAGGGAAGGCATAGAAGTAACATTTTCGACTCCTGGTACAAGCGTTGGCCGAGTTACAAGGTTAAACCGCATGAACTTCTGTTTTGGTCATTAGATTCTGATCTCGGTCGATGCGAATCAGTGTATTTGATCGAATCTCGTTTCGCATTAGAGTCAGTCGCTTTACACGTGGTCATCAAGTCCTTCTCGAAATAAGTCACACTGAGCGGGGACCGGTTCGTTGCCTGTTCAAGGCAAAGCGTCTTCTTCTCTAAAAGGGTCGATAGTTCTTCGCGGTGCCGAAAGTGAGTGAATACTGAGATCGAAACGGTTCAGTTAGGTATCGACTGATCAGAAGGATGTTGAAAACGTCCCTTGATGTTGGTCAAGGGCAGACTTATCCAGTAGGGGGGATTTGTGAACAGGCATGATATCGAGGATGCATACATCCGACTGAAGAGGTATAGTTATTTTGAGAAACATAATCCGCACCTTTGGTACACCCTTGCACTAGCAGAGGAGAGGGGACTTAAATCCATATACGATACTTTTTTGCGTAGCCTTTCCTCTGAAGAAAAATGGGGTGCGTACATAGAGAAACATCTTCAGTCGATCTGCCTTCGATATTCCATTAAGAGATTTCAGACGGGAAATGTCGAGATCAAAACGAACTCATCGAACAGCAGTGGCGGAAGGATTGAACGATACCAGGTTTTCTTCGATGGATCTTTTGAATTGTGGCTAGTTGGAGCAGTTTGGTTGCAACTTTTCGGTATGCGTTTGGAGTGGGAAATAGGCCCTCAGAATTTTGGGAACCGCTTGGTGAGTCATGGTTCTGGATTCTATGACCAATTGACGAAGCGAAGAGTTTTCTATAGATCTTACCCGCATATGTACCAGCGTTATCGCCAAGGTGCAGTTGATGCAGCATTGGGAGCCCACAAAAAGGGCAAAAGTGTGGCTTTGATTTCTACGGATATCGAAGATTTTTACTCTTCAGTTAAGGTGAATTTGTCCGAATTACGAGAGGCTATTGGATTCGAGCGGCTAACTGTCAGCGAGAGCAGAGTGCATAAAGCATTTGAAGGTATCCTGCGTCGTTTTGCAACGCTTCGCGGAGCGGACGCTGAATCACCCTGCCTTCCCATCGGATTTCCCCCCAGTGGTGTTCTGGCAAACTGGTATCTGCGCGAATTTGACAATGCCGTGATGAGGCAACGACCGATTCACTATGCAAGATATGTTGATGACATCATCGTCGTTGACACTGGGGTTGCTGGCCTTCGCTCGCGCAAGGGCAAAGCCGATGATAAGAACGCTATTTTGAGCAAGGTCTTTGGAAGCATTCTTTCGTGCGGTGAAGAAGGAGCGAGAATAGCGGTCAAAGGGCTGGACCATCTGAAATTAAACTGGCAAAAAACGAAAGTACACGTGCTGTTTGGCGAGCACAGCGCTGCGGGGTTGCGCTCGTGGGCTGAGATGATTGCAGAGGAATCGAGTGAGATGCGAATTCTGCCTGATGAAGAATCTCTGACCAAGGGCTTTGATAAGTCTATCTTCAGGGTTTTATATAAAGATTCGCCTCACAGTTTTTCCTCCTTAGAAGAATTTGCGCATGATAGGTATAGAGTTTCGCTAGCCCTATCTAAATTCTTACAGGCAATGAAATGGTCCCTTCTCTCGAATGGGAAAAGCAAGGATTTTTCCGCACAATTGAAGCGGTTCCTCCGTGGCGATTATATTCTGTTGAATATGGATCTCGTGGAAAAGGCTATCGGTGTCTATTTCTTACGAGAGGATTGGACGGCTGTTTCTCAACTTTGGAATGAGAGCATGAAGTCGATAGAGAGGCTTCTGTGGGTTGGCAGCGAGACCGCATTCGCTGTTGATGTGATCCGAGAAAGCCTAAAAAGGAACCTGATGCTCAGGATATCGCGAGTCTTCGCATTGAATCTGGCTGCGCTGAGCAACCTTAACTCTGTACCGCCTGTAGAGTTGCGAGAAATGGAGAAGATAGGAGGAATGCTTAGGAATGCAAACCTTATTCCTCACCACATGGTGAGGCGTCCATTGGCCAATTATTTACAGGTTCTTCCTGGAGATCTTTCGGACAAGAGTGCGGTCTTGGGGGAACTGCAGAAGGCTCGTCTCAAGTATTCTCCCCGCGAACTGAAAATGGACGAAATACAGAGTTACCTGATGCTACGAGGCTTGTCAGGTAGAATGGTGAATGGCAGTGACCTGTACATGGAGGCGCTGAAGATTCGCAAAGAGGTCGACAAGGAGATTGACGATAAATTTGTCAGAGGCAAAGGAGCGACCGACCGCTATGGCCGCACGATCTTGAATTTGCGGACCGAAGTAGCGCTGTCTGAAAGGATTGTGCAGAAGGCAACGATACGTTGTTTCGACGTCCGCGATAACGATGATAACCTCCTGGGTGAAACTATTAAGCAAGAGCAGAAACTCAAGACGGAGGGTGAAGAGACAACATACAAGTTTAGAGTTGGTATACCCAATTGGAATGGTCCGAAGGATGCTCAGGAATATCGACCTTCCGATCAGATCGGCCAACGATTGGTCAGGATACTGAACGAAGCCAAGCAAACCAAAGTGCAGATCGTCGTTTTCCCCGAGTTATCAATACCCGATGACTGGGTTCCATTTATTGGGGAGTTCTGTCGACGGGAAGGTATCGGGTGCTTGATGGGATTGACATATTCGATGGATAGGTCTCAGGTCAAATCAAACCGATCCGTGGCCCTTCTTCCTTTCTGCGAAGGGCAAGAGCAGTCGATTGTATATATTCATAGAGAAAAAAATTATTACTCTCCTCATGAATCTGCTCTGGCGCGCAGAAAGAAGTGGAACTTGAAGCCTGAAAAAGAAACCCCGATCTACGATGTTTTTAAGTGGAAGGATGTAGTTTTCACTTACTTTAATTGCATTGAGTTGGCCAATATACGTGATCGATCTCTGTTTGGCGGTCGAGTGGATGTCTTGTTTGCAGTTGAAAGGAATCCTGATACAGACTATTTTTCTAATATCGTTGAAGCAACAGCACGGGACTTGCATTGCTATTGTGTTCAGGTCAACGATGCGCTTTATGGAGATAGTCGCATTTTTGCCCCGTTTGCGAAACGCTATCAGCGAGACGTTGCGCGATTCAAGGGGACTGAGATTATGTTTGCCTCTGCAACTCTTTGGGTCGATACGTTGCGGCGGGAGCAATTGAATGCTCAAAGAGGTGTGAAGAGTAAGATATTCAAGCCCCTCCCTCCTGGGTTTACGCCAGATCGCTTTCTCTCCTGAGTCTGACCATGTGCTTGTTGGGCTTCAATGGCCTCATCGTAGTTCCGGTGATTTCTTGCGCTAATGGGAACCTGGATTCCGAGGCTTGCCTGTGAAACCGTAGGTTTATTTAGGCGGAATGGATTGTTTGAGTTGTGCTTGTAGAGTCACTTCGGGTGGATTATCCCCCGTCATGTTCTCTTCCTTTTCCCCATCTTCAATGGCTTGTTCAGTCTGTTCCTTCTTATCAATGTATAGCTTGCGCGTAGTGTGTGTCGACGGCATGCACCCAAATCCTACCTTGCCGTCGACGCTAACGATATATGGTAGATGGCTTACGAATTCGTTGTTAACTTTCTTTATAGCCTCTTCACAGAAATGGCGGAGGTCTTGTCGATCAGGGCTTGCTCTGTGCCCCATTAATTTGAGAGCGGCTTTTTCGAGGGGATCATCCAGTAATATCCAGAGCATCGGGTAAGGGTTGCCACCAAAAACACCTTTAAGCATGGTATCGCCGCCGTACCGTATCCCTTCGATATGACCCCATTGGGGATCGCTCATAACACTGCTGAGGAGGTAGGCAGCCTCGACAGAGACAGCGATTTTCGTGGCCGTTGCGAACCTACAAATGCGAAAACCTGAATCAATCGACGGACCTAGATAGTCTGGCCCAGTCTTCTTGTCGTCATCAGGGATGATGGCATTAACCACAGGGAAACCAGCGAGCCAGAGCGCTCCCTTTACCGCGAGGTCTTTTTCCTTCTCGGGCAGATTGAAGCCTGCATTGTGCCGCTTGATGGCATCGACAAGTTTGTTCACGAGGTCAATGATATCGTGTTCGTGGTGGAGTTCAGCGGTGAAAAGAAGTTCGTCGCCTGCGCTTTTCCAAAAACGCCACGCACTACCGCTTTCCATGAATGAACGCGTTTCTGCATGAAATTCTCGGAAAAACTGAAACCATGCTTGCTCGCTCGCCTCGCTCCTGTCCTTCTGAGTTTTGAAGGCAGTGGACCCGATTACGTCGATGCTACAAAAGGCTAAGAGGAGGGATTCAGCCAAGCAATTTAAGACTTTTCAGTCTTACCTCCATTGCCATTGATGAAACGCGGAATGTCTCGGCCAATTGTGAGAGAACAAGGCTTTTCCTCGCTGCTTCCCTGACTCTGTCCTCTGGCATCAAGAATGCCGCAGCGAACCAGTTCACCTCCCATTCAGTCCGCCCTGAACCATAGCGCTCTGCTTTGAACGGGCCTTTGCCGCCCGCATGCAGGAAATAGTGCCCAAGTTCGTGAGCAACCGTGAAACGATCGCGGAGAGGGTGTGTAAAAGAGGAAAGGAATATTTGGAATGATCCGTCCTCTTCGATCTGTATTGATCCACCGTCAGTGAGGTCAAACGCACTGGGTTGTAGATACATTATGCTGCCACCGAGGCAGCGAACGACAGGGACGAGGTCTGCTCCAACCTGGAAGTCGAACTCTTCCGCAACGGCTTGAGCAAACCGTTCAACCGTAACCTTGGACCACCCACATTGGCTTGGGGTTTTGTAGACAGTTGGACTTGACTTTGCTTTTTTCATATGCTCTCGTGTTACTCCGACATTGGGAAAATCGATAACATACCTAACGTCCATATAGGAAAAACTGTAAACTTTGTCAATAATTTCCTATTGTGAATACGCAGACGGCCATGCTTTTACTGCACAGTCAGTGACCTCGGGTTTGCAGGCAATGATCACTGAGTGTCTATGCTCCCCGACCAGCGCTCCGTGTCCCATAATGTGGGGCACGCCCTTATATTCTCCCCTTTCTGGCAGGGCAGGGAAAGCCCTCATGTAGATAAGCCGCTCTCAGTAAGGAATCTGTTTCTGTAGAATATTTTTTCTGTCAATTCGACCACTTTGTGACCCAAAAGGGCATGAAACATAAGACCGATCAGCAACCCCCTTCCATCGTGGCGGCAAACCTATTTCACCGCTATCTTTGCACAGCCATCAAAGATGAGACCTTTTTTCTTCCTGAATGGCTACGAAGCAAGAATCAGCGCACATTCTGGAGAGTACAGCGCAGGCCCCATCACTACTCAGCCCATCTTGGGGAGAGAACAACATCTCGGGTTAACTGAAACGTTTTTTCTGGCGTAGATGAACTTACCCGATCCCTTTTGGTGTTTATCGGGATGGCCAGATATGGTTATGACTCGTACCGGAAAAAGTGGGCACCTCAGAAGGGTAACTTAATACTATGAGGTTACCATGAGGAAACGTAAACACTCGCCGGAATTTCGGGAACAGGCTGTAAAACAGACGCGGAGGCCCGATAATCAAACTGAAACGTACCAGCCGGTGTGGGAATCACTTACAGGACCCTCCAAGGGCAGCGTCGACTTTGCTGCGAGAGGGGCGATGGGCAAATCCGGTAAGATTTATCTGGAGGACGAAAATGAAATACCGATTGCCTGAGGACTTTGTTAACGGGGCAAGAGAATGGGGGGCATGGGAGCGACCAGACGGCTCACCGACCGATGACGCCGCATCCAACGACCTATGTCGGCGCGTTGTAGAGATCTCGTTCCATGCAGTTGCGGCCTCTCACGGGAAAGAGGCCTCCCTCGATATGGATTCTGGGGAGATCGAGGCAGATACCAGTGAAGAACAGGCGCTCCAATGGTTTGATATCGCAATGGAAAGTGTATGGACGGCACTGGATGATGGGATGATAAAAGCCATTCCGCTGGGTCCACATCAGTAACGATGGATGTAAGCAAAGAACAACGGTCCAGAACTTCGCCCTGGTATTCGAGTGGCAGTGTACTGGACCAGTTGATATGGATCGGTGCCGGGGTGACGGCATGCTTGGAAGGATTCATCGAAGCGATGGCACGCATTGGTGGAAGCCGTTGGGAGCCATGCCGAGTCCTTATACGCGGACGTCGACCGCCTTTGGGTTGGCAACGGACCACCGCTCGGCAGTGTCCACTGGCTCTCATATCCGTAGTACTTCGCCCACTGGTTGCAGGAGTTCCCACCCTTTGTTCTTCACGCTCCCGATGCCCGGTCCAATGGGTATGGCTTCGTAAAGTGCGGCTGGGCTGGGCCGGAAGAACCTTGCCAATTGCTCTGGTTTTGTTGCAGGATCGAGCCACTCCTCAATGTCTTCAGGCTCTAGGAATACAGGTTGCCGGTTATGCAGGCGATGGACAAGATCATTCGGTTCGGTCGTTATTATGGCCGTAGTCCGCTGAATGGCTGTTTCGGCGAGCGGTCGTTCGGCTTCCAGACAGGCCATGAGCGTGGCGCGCCGATCTCTACGGCGTATCCAGAACGCTGGTCTCTTGCCTTTCGGGTAGGATTGGTCCCATTCGTAGAATCCGTCGCTTTCCGTTACTGCCCGATGCTTCGCAAAAGCACCTCTCCACAGGCCGCTCGATTGCAGATTCTCGGACTTGGCGTTAATGGGCATAGTCTTCGGCTTGTCTTCTTTGCTCCACGAAGGTATGAACCCCCATTGTGCGGGAACGATACGGTACTTCCCGTCATCAAAATCGAGGATGGGCAGGATGGTGCCGGGGCTTACATTGACGTTCGGTTTGTAGGCCCATGAGACGCCGTCCTCGCCTGTGATCGTGAGGATGAGGTCAAGGTTGGTCATTCGCTGAGGAAAGCGTCCGCACATAACGCAAGCGAAACCTCTGGCCGCAGAATTGTCAATCATGGATTCGGGCGGACTCCTGGACGAAGCAATGCCTATGCTGAGGAATATTGTCTCTGGTGACGCAGCATCCCTCACAGATTGGGCACGCTATTCTGTCCTCACGTGTTTCACCGGGTTTGTTACTGCTCTGCCTTGAAAACCGATCGGCTTGCTGGTATTCGGTTCGGCTGGAGAGTTCAGCGAAGGTCGCGGTGATGGTCGACCCTATCCAGGGCAAACAGCAGTGTCTCGGGTTAACTGAAACGTTTTTTCTGATGGAGATGGAGCATACTTAGTCCGTTTGCGATCGTCCCTGTATGGCAATATGGCCATGCACAGGGGAGGTGCAGATGGTTCTTGGTTCTGTCGCGGGCCTTAGTATTAGCAAGTAAATGTATCCAATGATGGATCTATCCATTTGCTTTATATGTTGTTATAGAAGGTTTGAGGCTACATCTGTTCCCTTTATTGGTGTGGTTTTGCAGAAGAATTCGGTCCAGCATGAAGAGAATAGAAAAAACGTTAGTCAAAAAATAGATTCTCGAAAATAACTTGCTTGACTTGTTCGTGGTCGTGTGCTATGTTTTTGTCGTTGGGTTGTTCGCAGTGCGGAAGTGGCATTGAAAAAAAGTTACCCATTAGGAGGAATAGATGGAACAAAATGGTTTGAGAAAGGATAGTAGTGCTGTCGTTGGGTTTCGCCCCGGATGGATTGTCGCGGGATATTCCATATCCATTAATGTGTTGGAAGAGCGATTCGCTGGATCGGGAATCGACTGGACTACGATTGATAGTGAATCTGCATTACCATACCTGTATATTTGTTTGCGTGAGATGATGTTGGCCGGGCTTAACCGTCACGGTGCCTTGTCCGTGACGCTTTCAGTTAGGTTTCCGAAGAATGGACCTTATCTGTATGAATTGCAAACAAGATACACTGATGCGCAACTTGAGCTTGAAGAGATGCTTAAACGTGGATATAAAATTTGTGCTGATATACATTGTATTGATGCAATGCTCAGCGCAATGGGCGGCGATATGATTCTGAGAGAAATGAATCCTGTGGTGGAGGCTTGCGAGTATTAGGTCTCGGCCTGTCTGAAGGCGAAACGCAGGCTTGGAGGGCGTCCCTTGAAGTGCCCTTCAGAGCCTGTAGAGGTCGTAATGTATTGCCTGCAGTGCATGTGAGTCAAGGAAGTGCTTTTGACAGAAGATACGGGTGGGAAAGGTCCCGCCCTTTTCGCTGTGATGCTTTTCCTCCGATTCGGGTCGCATCGAAGGGAAAGGTTTTGCGATGATAAACAATGGTTAAATAGATACCGTGTGGAAATTGACCTGAAATGGTGGAAAACACTTTTTTTAGGGGCTTATGTTACCATGGATTATCCTATGGTCTATATACTTTCTTCGAAAAAGCCTTGCTCATGGGAACAAGGGGTTCTGAACAAGCATATCATCTTTTGAATGGCTTCCTTCGGCATGTTTCTGAACTCATGTATGCATATATACCGGTCGTAGCAAGCATGCTGAGGTCTCTCCAATATAGAATTCCAGTCAAAAGCGCGAGAATATAGCATCCATACCTCTGTATGCTCATCAAATGCCATGTTCAAGATGTGAATAATGCTTGATCGTATGTTTGAATATCGTCTGCTTATTGTCCTGTATATAATGGGATGATAGGTGCCGAATTTATTTCCAGATAGACGAAGTGCAACTACTGCATAGACGGCTCTTGCTGCTGGTTTTGCATTTCTATTGAGTCTATTCGATCATGGATCTCCGTTTTTTGGATAATTACAGTACATATTATTACTATAAGTACCAAGACAATACATGCCACATAGCATGGTGGGCTGCCTGCCGTGTAGAGAAGAAAGGAAGACGAAAGCCAACCCCGAAGGGGGATTGGAGCGTAGAGTGAGAGCAAAAAACTGTACAGTCCTATATATATATAACACTATATCTGTACAGAAAATAATGCTCTGACCTGCTAAGGTGTGTGCAATTGAAAATAGCGTAAAAAGTTTTGCTGTTAGTCGGATTTGAATATAGTAAGGCTGTCTGGTATAATGAATGAGTGAATAAGAAATACAGAATAATGATCTCTGATGTGGTGCGTGGAAAAGATCTTTCAACGAGGGAATTTGAAAAATCTTGGAGTTATGAACTGATACCTGTTGAGTACACAATAGATAGTATACTGAAACACGCTCAGGACGGTTACGGATTTGCACCATTTACCCTGAAGTATCCCAGAAAAGGTGTCAAAGGAATCGGGAACTTTGATGGAGCAGAGTTGCTGGTGTGCGATATCGATGGTGGTGTGCCTCTAAGTGACTGCCTGAATGAGCATGGTCGCTTTATTAAGGGATACTATACATCAACGCATCATCAGATAAATTACAAAGGCAGGATAGCCGATCGTTACAGGATCATAATGGATTTGGGCTTTGAGATTACCGATCCAGCATTATTGAGTTTTCTCTATAGAATATCCGTCGAGATTTTGGATCATGATGCCCATGCCGTTAACCATAACAGGCAATATTTCGGATCTGAAAACTGTCAGACGGCAGTATTCAATGATTCAGTAGCGATCGATTGGAAACTCTATTGTTCGAAGGTTGTAAAAATTGCTGAATCAAATCCTAACTGGTGGATAGCCATCCTTGAGAACAAGGCAATGGAGAAGACGTTTGGAATGCATTGGTGGCATTTTAAACAGGATGTTCCTCCTGCCATTTCAGCATTATTCGATGAAGAGTGGACGGCAAAGATCCACGCCCTGGCGATAGAAAAGTGCAAGGATACAGGCATTCGCTACAAGGATGGCGTGAGCCAGACATTTGCTCATTTTGATCACCAATATTTTCAGCAAAATTGCCGCTTCTGGAGGGACCTCGAAAGTCAACCCGAGACTGATATTTTTTCGTTTTCCACCAGCATGGTTAGGCTCAGAGGAGGCTTGAGGGCATATAAAGAGAAACTGAAACATTGTCAGCACTTGGGAAGTTCTGGCTCAAAGGACAGCATCGATGATATGCTCGATAGAGCAAAGCATTATCCCATGATGGCCTGCAGCAAATTTTGTCCATATTCCGATCAGTGTCAGCGTAAAGGTGAGTTTCCAATCACTCAGCAAAGGGTAAAGGAGCACGAAATCGTGATCGGTGTTCAAGCACAATCTGTGGAGCATGTCTCACTTGATATGATCCGTCACAGAATGAGAAACGATGTTGAGCGAATTATCAACGAAAAAAAGCGCAAGGTCTACTTGCTTGTTGCTCCTACAGGTTGTGGAAAGACTGAAACAATTAAAGCAATTCCTGAGCATATCCGAGTGGATTATTGTGCGCCTACTCATGCGCTGCTGAGAGAGGTGAATTTTGGAATCAGATATCCAGAGTACCCAGACAGTCTAAAGCATAGCAATCAGTACCTCTTTCCTCTCGGTCTTAATGCTTCGCGGTTGATGGACAATAACCGTCTGAATGACCAGCAAAGACGTGACTGGGAGTACTATAGCAGGGCAAAGAGAGCATTTGAACAGTCTCCTGCTAATCGTCGTTCTTTTACGCACGAAAAGGCGTGTACAATGATGGCAACATCGAATGCTCAGATCTTTATCTTTGATGAGGACTGTACTAATTCCTTTATTTCTACCGATAGAGCCTTCAAAAAGGATCTGGAATTGATGCGTCGGTTTTGCGACGATAACACTAGGCCGGACCGACAGGATCTGCTCCCGTGGATTGATGATTGGTTGAGTGTGTTTGTTGGAGGAATCAAGTCAAATCAAGATTGTTTCACTCCGCAAATGAAAGACACTCTTTTTGAAGTCGTTGCTTCGCAAAAGGATGAATTGACCAGCAATCTATTGGGCCTGCTTGACCAGGCTTGTTATCAGGTTAGCGATGAAGAGATTCGCTACAGCGTTATTCGCAAGTTGACGTTTAATGGCCCTATTCTCGTAATGAGCGCTACCGCTAATCCAGAAGTTCTCACGTTTCTGGCAAAAACGTCAGGGTATGAGTTCGAAATTATTGACTATGGAACGCCGCCAGTCGTCGGTAAGTTAACACAGTACGCCAATTGGTCATTTTCTAAGTCGTCCATGAAACAGAATCCAGCAAGAAGGGAACAGGCACTGGCTCTTGGCAGGAAGTACCTTGACGATGGATGGTTTGTCATTTCGGACAAGTCTATCATTGAAGGATTAAGAGAGGAAGGTTATTCGGACGATCGTGTTGAGCATTTTGGGAACGTGCAGGGAACTAATCGGGCCATCGGAAAGAATCTGCTGGTAATGGGAACGCCCTATCCGCCACTTGAATATCTGCAACTTATGGCGGCTACAATGGGCCTACCAGGCGCAGCAGACATGATTACTGATTACCACCAATGCTCACAAACACGCGTGAGTTGGAAGGGTTTTGAATTCCCGTTGCGTGTTCCATCGGATTCAGTTGAAATTCACCAATTGATGATATCGTACATTCACAGTCAGATTGCTCAGGCTACAGGCCGTGCACGCTTTTATACCGAGCAGAATGAAGTTATTCTTTGTTCACGCCTGCCACAACCGGGTTTCAAATTGCGCTACGACATCGAAGGACTGCTCCCGAAAGAACCAGTGGAGGAAGGAGTTTCAGGTCCTCACGTGTCTGCCAACGAAGAAACCTCTGAGCCTGAATCTCCGGCAGACGATGCTGCCTGAGATTCAGGTAGACTTAACTATTATTTTGTCTACCTACCTGATCGGCCAGGCATCCAGCAAAGTGCTTGATTTTGTCCGATCGACGCCGTAGAATCTGATCTTATGGATCTCTCACGTGACCTGCGCTCGCTCGCACTGGTGCCTACAGGTATCGGCACTTATGATTCCTTGAACCGAATGTTCTCGCGTTACCTCACTGAGGAGGGGGCTGCTCTCACGCTGGAATCGATCAAGCGGGCCTTTCTGCGAATGGAGAGGGATGGTTATAAACCAGCGACGCTACAGACATTGAAGGCAGCCATAAAGAAGTCCATTCTGCTTTCTGCTGGCAGTGCTGGGTTTGATGCACGATTCAGAGCGATTCTGACCGAAGCCTTGAAGGATCTCAAAGTGGCTCGCAAGATTAAGGCCATTCCACCCGATCAGATTATTCCCGACGAGGAAATGCGTATCCTTATCGAAGGCTGCCGATCAAGGCGTATTTCCCTGATCATGTGGTTTCTATCGGTTACGGGCCTTCGTATATCTGAACTGACCTCTCTGAGACTTGATCGAATTGAAATGGTTAACGAAAAAGCGGCTGTAGTCTCTGTCGTTGGCAAAGGGAGAAAAGAAAGAAAGATATTTCTGCCGACCTCAGCGGTTGTAGAGGCGCAGAATCTGTTTAACGGCCGCGTTTATTTGGTCGAGACGGTGGATCACAAGCGCTACTGCCGCAAATATATCTGGCGCGAGATCAGCGCTGAAGGGCGCAGGATTCTCGGTCGGCCGATCCATCCGCATATGTTCCGGCATTCCTTCGCAACGCAGAAAATCAAAGACAAAAAACTCAGCGTGAAAGGGATTTCACTGTACCTTGGTCATTCCGCTGTCACAACTACATATGAGTTCTATTTTCACGACCAATTAACGTTTGCTGATATCTTCAACAAGGAGGATCATGCGCACGTTGCCAGTTGATCGATGGCTCGTAGATAATCCTCGCTGAAATCCCTGGTCCACACTACCGTTTGCTTCTTGTCGATGCGCTCCTGTAATTCCTGCTTCACCTGTTTGAGCATAGCAAGGAAAGCGGGAGAGAAATGCGGCTCCCGCTTGATAAAGTCAAAGACCCCTGCCGAGAAGAGCAGGTGGATGGCTTCGCATCGTTCTATTGGTTCCCCATAGCCATGTCCGCTGAGTCTCGTGTTGGCCACGAATTCTAAACCGTGCCTGAGCGAATCCTCAAATCCCGTAATGCGAGCAATGACATCAGGCATCTTCTGTGACGCCTGAATCATTGTGGCTACTGCAACGTAAGATGGGAACCAAATGAAATCAACCCTCGCATCCTTCGGCATATCATTATCATCAACAGCGACGCACCATGATCCCGGTTTTGATCTTGAAAGGTCGAAGCGTTGGCCCGCAACGAGGGATGTAAGGTAGTCACGCCACTGCAGCATATTGAGGTCCGCCGCGGGCGAAGAAGATAGCGCATCGAGATTCGATTTCATCATGCGTTTTAGTCGTTCCATTTCCTGAACATCGGATGTTGTTGAGAACTGCATGGGAGTGAATGGATTCATATTGGTTTCCTGTGGGCTTTTGGCCCGGTCGCTCTTTTTTTGGTTTTGGCCGATAATTTACAGTGTTGATTACTGTTTGACGTGAACATCGTTGCACAGAAGGAAGTTGCCGGTATCAATAGTTCCCAAAGCACAACCCTGATGCTCTGGCTCAAGATACATGCTCTGAGGGCTGTTCTTTTCGTAAATGCCCGAATAGATCCCATTTCTCTGAAACCCGCGACATAAGGCAGAGAATCCAAGTATCTCTACTGGTATATCACGCTTAAATACCCCATCCAGCCTTGCATCCATTCCTTCGTAAACAGAGCAGCCGTAATCGGCCTGTGCTGCAGTGCAAAAGTCGGGAACTACTCCAGGGTTGCAGGTCTGTGATCCCGTGCTTCCGCTTGGTTGTACCAGCGGCAATAATGCCAGCCATGCTTGGCTATCATCCTTCTCATTTTTGAGAATGGGTATGCACTGAGATAGGGAGATGATCAAAAGCGCCGTCAATGTTTGTTGTACCTTCATAGTGAGTCCCTTTATACTGTATTGAAAGATTAGTGAGTTAATGGTTATCCGTATATGCGATCATAACCTGCAAGGGATTTGCTCCGTCTGCAGGACCTGTTGGTTTCCAGCCGCAGTAATCTGCTCTGAACGAAGGGCTCGTCGAAGAAGACATAAGTGTCCTGGACATCGATGAAAGGTCTTCTTTGCATGCTCGATTCCCTATACGGCAGTAAGTTTGGAAGGATCGACCTTCTTCAGCAGATTGAGGAAGGTGAAGTAGTCGGCATGCTCGATCAGCGCCTTATCCAGAGTCTGCTCATATTCATGCTGGAGTTGACGAAACGATTCTTCCTTGGCGTTATGCTCATTAAGTTTCCTTTGGTAGATTTTCATCTCTTCTTGATAGGCCGCCTCTGCCTTGTTGATCTCCTCCTGTGCTTCTGCTACTCGTTCTGGGAAACGCTTCTTTTCCTGCTGTTGTTGATATGCTTTAACGCTGAGTAGCACTAATAGTATTCCCGTTATGATTGGGATTGGAAACTGATAGTTTTGCGTCTCTATAGGGAGACCGAAAATTGTCACGTCTAACAACAATGCAAGGGGTGGAACAACAAAGACCCCAAGGAGACTCATATCAATTGGTCTTGACGGTAAGTATTTAACCTCCTTTTGCGGAGCAACAGGCGGTTCTTCCCGCTCGGTTTCTTTTTGCACGACAGCAGATCCTAACCCTCTGAGGGCTTTGAGGAGGGAGGTAGCATATTGATCAGCGTACTGATTCCCTTTTGCTTGGATGGAAAGAAGTCTCTTATATTGTTCCTTGGCGGCTCGCTTATCATCCATCGAATCGAGTCGTTCCTGAGCGATCTCGATAAGGTCAATGAACTGTTGCATATCTTGCTCTGCTGCTGCATACAGCGAAGCAGGGGCCAGTGTGACAAGGGCATCGGCTACGTTTTCGCAGGAGAAAACGAGTTGCCTGAGGATCTTCTGCTCTGCTTTCGCTTCTTCGTCCCGCAGTTGAACCTTTAATTGTTCTGTTTGAATTTCATTTGAAAGAAATTGTGCTTGAGCGATGTGCTGCTGTATCTTGATGATGTGCTGGTTTGTTTGCACTGAGTGCCTAAGCATTTCTTCGTTTACTTCGCGAACACGTCGGAGTTCTTTATTGTTCTGTTCTTGTAGATAGACCTGACCTGCATGCCACATGTTACTGCTCATTGTTATTTGCTCCTTAATTTTGGGGATGATTATTGAACAAATCCGGCAAAGATGTAACCGTCGCCTTCTGGTGTGTTAACGAACACCCAAGGCGCAGTAACATTTGAGATTGTTTCAGTCGCCTCCACGCGCTCGACATAGATGGTTGTCCCATACGGCAACAAGGTAATCTTGTCGTACTGGGTTCCAGGCCCTGATCGGAGATACAGGCCTGATGTAGTATTGACTGTGAGTGCATCGCCCAGCGAGAGCCGCCTCGTGAAACTTCGCGGGGAGGTCGGCGCAGTGCTGTCATTCGCGGACGTTGTGGTGAAACTGCTCTCTTTCAGTCCATTTTGGAACCACGGCAAGATTCCAAACAGATAGACCGCAAAGAGGATGGAGGTTGCGGCACCGCCGATTGCCGTTCGCTTCCCGAGGCTCTTGTCGTTCTGGTATTCGTAAATCCCGGCCAGAATCAAAGGAGCGAGGCAGATGAGGGGAAGAACGATGTAGAAAAAGGCATATACTGCAGCAGCGAGGAGCATCAGCCACCAGAGGATCTTGAACATCCATCCAAGTCCTCGGAGTAGAAAAAAGGCTGTGATCATGCTGTAGACATCTCTCATGGTGGCCTCCGCGGTGTCTCATGTCTAAAAATGGAGAATAGTCTGGGATAACACACCAAAAGTGGTGTGGTGAAGTTTGTCAATATGATTCCAATCTTCTATGTGGATTTTATTGACTTTCGTCAGGCCGTCGGTGAACGGATCAGGGAACTGCGGGTACAGCAGCAAATCACTCAGGAGGAGATGGACACGGGGGACGATGGGATTCCCTACCGCACGATGCAGAATATCGAAAGTGGGAAATCAAATCCGAATCTGAAAACGATGTACAGGTTGGCGAGACGATTGGGGATACACCCCAGCGAACTGTTGAAAGTAGACTGGGAATAAGGTTTTCCCGGAAATCAGAGGAATTAACCGGGGATAGGGTCGCCGATCGGCTCAAAATGTTCGGCACCTTGGTTTTTACGGTTCCGCCAGCAGACCCAATAGGACTGGCTTGGCGGCTGGCGGCAGAGGGCAGGGTGATTAGGGGCGCTTCGAGAGAAAAGCCATGCTGAAACCAGTTCTGGTTCCAAAAAAAAGACGGGCCTTGTGACTGTGTACGCCACTTACCAACTGCTGATTCCAGTGAAGCGGAAGTCGGAATGATCAAGGCTTGCCGGGCAATCGGTCAGCGTTCCATCATCGGCTCCGTAATCGCAAACGGCAGTACGTGTCAGAGTTCCGGCAAGAAAAGAGGCCACAGTCGAGGATTGGCTGGAGGTTAGCCCGAGCGCAGAGCGACAGGTTCCCACGGTATCCTGAATGGCAACGAGACCACGAGGAGTCGCAAGAAAGTCCATCTGGCCCTCGTCTGCAAGATCTGTGGCACCGCCAAGAAAGGTTGTCGCCTGCATGCCGACGGATTCGCAAGAGAAAACCCTCTGTTCGGCATAGTTCAGTGAAGAGCGGTGAGGCCCGACCGTTCCACCAGAGGCGTACATAAGCAACTGAGCGGGTAAGGATAGTTGGTTTAACTGCTGTATGGCGTTTGTGGCGGCAGTTGCACAGGCCGGATATTGAAGAGAGATCGTATTGATCTGACTGATCAGTGAGTTTCTCGCCGCAGTGTTTTCAAAACGCAGATCGCCACGGCACTGATCGCCATAATTGCGGATGCACATCAATATGCCCGACGACCCGACCGTGCGACTGAAGCCGGCGATCAAACAGTCCTGATTGCGGAATTCTTCAAGTTGAACGAGATAGATGGTCAATCCCGTGATCATATCGGGCTCTGTGCGAGGAGTGGGGATGCAACCGGCAGCAATAAGCAGCAGCGCCTGAAGATACAGCAAACGCTTAACGACCGACATTCCAGCGCACCTCTTTAGCCGGTATGGAAGTCTGCACAAGCGACGAACCGTTCCATTCTTCAAAAACGACCGTCTCGGAGCCGTCACCGTTCTTCTGTATGGAATAACTTGCAAAACTGAGAAAACGACCTCGATTCAGCGGAGGATACGGCATGATCCAGACGCGGGAGAGACGATCCAGGTCGACCTCCTGCGCCTGCACAGTTCTTGTTTTTGTCGGATTGCTCCGCAGCGCTTTTTCGCAGAGGGCCGAGGAACGATTCAATCGGTCTTTCAGCAGATTCTCAAGTCGATCAAAATCTCCGTCCATCCCCTGAATGGCGGCTAACTGTTCCACACAGGAACTGCGCCACTCCACAAGAGAGGCCTTGAGTTCTTCCTGCTCTTTACGTTGCTCCTGTAACAGGAATAGAACGAAAACCTGCATAATCAGAAGGGACAGCCACGCTACGACGTTCAGGATCTTTGTATTCATAGATCGCCTCCCATATCAAACCTCGCCGTGAACGAGAAATGAAACGGACGGGATACGTTTTCATTAAGGGCGGGTATGGTATCGGCAGGTAATTCCTGCCTCTGCTGGATGCGCAGATCGTTACCCTCCACATCATGTCCGAAACCGCTATATGCCCTGTATGTAAAGTAAGAGTAGACTCCAAGGGTCGTTGCCGCACTCGCATAATAGATGTTCCGCATGAGTTCAAAACGCTTCTGCGTCGATGATGATGTCGTGTAGGGGTTTCGGGCAACATCGGCGGCGCTGCGACTGGCGGCATAATAACTGAGGGCCGTCACCGCCAGTGTCGCCAGTTTCCAGATGCGTGCCTGCGAGTTTAACCGTGCGGCCTGTTCGGGCTTCCAGCGAAACCAGACATAATCGGCCCCGGCATCAAACATAAGGAGCGAAGAGAAGGCAGCCGATCTCGGCGAACTCTCGCGTACGCGATAAAAATAGGCGGCCTCGATAAGATTGTTCGAATGTCGTTCATCAAGAAACACACCGCTTTTCATCGTGCGGATATACAGACGGGTTTCTCCCTCGTAGTCGACCTTCTCGACTGCCGAAAACCCGTCCCCGTCGCGAAGATAGATGGCATCGGAGGGGGCTGCTTCGACGGTTTTCAAAAATACGAAGAAAATGAGAACGATAATCAGAGCATAACTGGGTTTCATGATTAATTTTAACTACCGGAATAAAAAAACTCGCAAAAACTTTAAAATCGATTGTCCTCAGAGCCGGACTGAAAGACTGATGCAGAAACACAAGATAAAAATCTCTGCGAATCTGTACACAAAGACCAACGATACGCACGGAGGAACACAACCATGGGAATGGTGGATCGCATAGGCAAAGGCTGGCTCGGCACAGCCAGTCTCGTCGTATTCTTTATATTTATTGCGTTACCTGCCGCTATGGCTGGCTGGAATCAGCCGCTCCGTGCAAGCCAGTCGACGCTCCTGCCTGCCGATCTGCCGGAATTGTCTCCCGGACCGGGTGGAACGCTCTCTGCCGAGATCGGCCTTGCCATGCCGGCCGCTACCGGGGCAGGTGGAATCGACCTCTCGCTCACTTTTACCAGCGGTCATGCAGGTCTTCTGGGCAACTGGGATCTGGACGGATTGAGTTCGATACAGAGGGAAAGGAATAACGGAATCCGATTTCAACCGACCGATACATACTTTGCCTCAGCCGGCGGTCGAATGCTTGCATCGGGCGGGAAATTCTATACCGAGAATGACAGTGGCGTTATCTACCAGCCACAGGGGAGTTGTGGTCAGGGACCGTGTTCGTGGGTTGTTCTTACCCCTGATGGCGGCAAGATGCTCTATGGTGGAACGAGTGATTCCGTGCTTAAAGGACCATCTGATATTGTTGGAGCATCTTCGACGGTCGTAGAGTGGCTCCTCTCACGCGTCGAGGACGTCAACGGAAATTATGCGACGATAGAGTATGAGCGGAAAAACGGGCGTCTCTATCCCGTAACTATTGAATATACGAAAAACGATTCCGTCAGTCTCGTCGAGCGTCGAGTGGAGTTTGACTATGCCGATCATACGACCCCACGGATCAGTTATGACGCCGGCAATCGAACGGATAATACGCAGTATCTGAGTGCCATCCGCACATACTACGGAAATGAAGAGATCTTCGCTTACGAATTCCAGTATTCCACTGATGCCCGAACAGGTCAGTATCGCCTCACTGAGGTTCAGGAAAAACTCAAGGGCGAGGTCTACCGAAAGCCCATTCACATCAATTACCGCTCCGCACCCGATGCTGCCGTGTATAAGCCCATTTCGGGCGTCAACACAGGAGCGGGCACTCCTGATCCGGGACTGTGCAAGGTCGCTTCGGACTGGTGCTTTATTGCACAGTACAGCGATTTCCTCAATCCGGGTGCTGCCCTCATAGTCAATCTTGTCTGTTTGACCTATACGAACGATGGAACGATCGGTCGATGTGAGACAGGGAACACCTGGAGCACCGCAGATGTCAACGGTGATGGTCGACTCGATTTTGTCGCCTCCACCGATGCTGTGAACGACCGTGGCCGCACTGTCGTTCCTCTTGATGGAGCGCCTCAGCCCTGGACAGCCTCATCGAATAATGGCCAGAAGGGCACAACCTTTATGACAGATATGAACGGGGACGGACTTGACGACGTCGTCGGCCTCGGTATTGATATGGGTAATCCCTTTGCGGGCATTCCCACAACGTATTTCTTCCTGGTTTCCACGAATAACGGATCAGGGTTCAACGGAGCCCAGAGGTTCAGTCCGCCTAACGGGGTTATGGGCATGGGCTATGACCCGGATCTCTTTGCAAAGCAGATCCTGTTAATGTGGATCAGCGCTCAATTGAGTTCTATGGCGGCGAAGAAACAGAAATCCAATCAGATGTTTCAGGATTTCCGAAGTCCGCTTAATCTAATCAGGAATCCCCTCGGTATTCATCAGTTTGCATTTGCCAGCCACTATAGTAACGCTGTCGGGTATAATTCAAAGACAGTCGCATCTTTGCTGATAGGCGAGAAGATCCTTTCCACTCAGGGAAGTGCGGATAACTTCTCTCAGATGGCTGACATGAACGGCGATGGTCTCGTCGATTTCGTCCGTCTTATCGGGCCGACAACGATTGCTGTGGCAATCAACTCGGGTTCAGGCTTCAGTCACGATGTGACTTCACCGATTGATGCCGGCATCTCGACAGGTGGAGAGTTTACATCGACGGCAGAGGTGGATCTGAGCGACCTCGAAGATCAGGATGATGATGGTGATGTCGATGAAGACGATCTTGCCTTGCTCCCAGAAGAAGAGCAGCAGGCCTATGCAGAAAAGGCCACTGTTTCTGTCGGCACAACATCTCTTGGCGGGTTTCGGTCGATGGGCGACGTAAACGGCGACGGTGTTCCCGATTTCATCGTTCTTATCAATGAAGGCAGTAACCAGAGACTCAAAGCAATTTATGGACATCGTGATGGCTCGTTCTCTGGTTACGTTCTCAGTCCTCCGCTTGATGCCGGAGCCGGTGATTCACGTTTTATCCTCGATGTTAACGGCGATGGCTACAGCGATTTTGCCCGTCTCACGGGAAGCGGTCAGGACTACATGACTGTAACCTATGGGACAGGAACAGGCTTCGGAACGACAGTTCCAGCCTATGTGGGCAGCAGTGCGAAGATGGGACGCAGTTTTGCCGATGTAAATGGAGACGGCACACCCGATTTTGTGCGTTTTATCGCGGATGAAAGCGGCTATGAGGCTCGTGTGAAGTATTATCGTGGAGATGGGTATGGCGGCGACGACGTTTCACTCAACTTTCGCCATGGAAGCAGTCATGAACTCAACACTCGCTTCGTATTCTGGGGTGATACAAACGGCGATGGTCGTTCGGAACTCATTGCTCCTTCGGACGGTTCGGTTCAGATCTTCGGGCCGCCGGCCGATTCCCCGGAGTTGATCTCTTCGGTTTCAAACGGCTATCAGACCCTCACCGTCGGCTATGATACGGCGGCCAATACCACGGCTGTCAACACGACTCTCGGGAAACGAGAAAACAATGCCTCTATTCTTCCGAATTCCAGTCCGCGATTTCTTGTAAAAGAGATTATCACATCGGGACTTAGTGGAGCAAAAAGTCGCGTTACCTTCTCTTACGAGAATGACATGATCCGAATTGGACCGACGTACAAAGACTCGCGTCCTCTTGGCCCGCAGAGACGCACAACAAGGAGTTATGTATGGAATGGGTCCTGGCTTGAAGCACCAACCTACTCAGTCGAAGAGTTTCATCAGAAGCACCCGAATTTCGGGTATGATGCCGCCGGTTTACCTGTAAGATCCCTGGCCTATAAAACGGACGGAACTCTTCTACAAGAAGAGAGTTATACGTTTGCCGATACGGCAAGCATCGCCGGAACAAAGCGCTTCTCACCATCGGGGAAGACCAGCATCAACCGTAGCATGACGCTTGAGGGAGGCGGAGCGCTTGAGATTCGCAAAACTCAGTCCGTGCTTGCCTTTGACTCGCTCGGCAACCCGACGTGCAGCGTGGAAAGCGTTTCTTACAACGGTCAGGTATCCAGCGGGGAAACCCGAGCCACAAAGACTACATTCTCGTATTCTAACGATGGCACACGACCATTCGCTCTTCCCATAGAAGAAACCGTAAGGGCCAGCAGCAACTGCGACGGTGGAACGATGCTTTCTTACCGCACGTTTGGATATGACTCTGTCGGCAATGCAACGGTTGTATCGGAAGGACCCTCTTCTGCCACCCTTGTAACGACTCTTCGCACCTATGATGCGGTAGGTAATGTGCTCACAGAGACACGCTTCGGTCGCACCACCACGCAGGTCTATGATTCTGATACACGCTCGCAGGTTGTGCGCACGATCTCGCCTATGGGGCTGGAATCCGTGCGGGAATACAACCTTGCCCTGGGGCTTTTGCTCAAAGAAACCGATTCCGATGGCCGCACTATAGAGTACGAGTATGATGAACTCGGCCGAAAAATAAAAACCACTTTAAAACCGCCAGGATTCTTATCTGGTTCGCATCTCCTTGAAACAATAGAATACTCATTCAGCGCAGTAGATGGAAGTTCGACCGTAACTACGACGAAGGCATCGGCCGGCACAGGCACCGTCAGCCAGTTTACCATGACCGACGAATGGGGCCGCACCGTACAGTCCAGGCAGAGTTCTGCCGGTGGCTGGATCACGGCTGATCGGGAATACGATGCCTTTGATCGAGTCGTGAAGCAGTCACTACCCTATTTCGATGGACAATCGCCAACGGGTTATTCCGAAACGACATACGACTCACTCGGCCGTCCCATTCGTGTCACAAGACCCGGACCAAACGGAACCATCGTACAGGATCTTGATCCCGGTGTCGTATCGATGACGTCTTTTACAAGCGATGATGGCGTAATACTCGTCGGTCTTGCACAGAAAGAAGATCGGCAGAATGGACAGGTCGTGTATCAGTATAGAACGGCCGATGGTCGCGCCCTTGTCACACTCCACTCCACGGCCTACAGCACGCTCAACCAGCCAGACACACAGGTCAGCGGATGGAACAGAAGTCACTATCACTATGATGGCCGCGGTCAACTTCGCCAGATTACGCGAGGAATCGGCACCAGCCGCACGCCGGCCGAGGATTCCGACCTCACCTCATCGGTCACGTATGACGAATGGGGCCGCAGGTCTCAGGTTTTTGACCCTGACAAAGGCATCTCACGTTATACTTACACAGAAGAGGGCCAGCCACTGTGTGACACCGATCCCGATGGATTAACCATCTGCCGCAGTTATGATACCTATGGGCGTCTGCTATCTGTAACACGACAATCAGACGGCAAGGTTCTCTCGCAGTATCTTTACGACGAAACAGAATCTACGCTCGGCACAGGCCGTCTCACGTCTGTAAAAGATGAATCGGGCACGAGACGCATGCATTATGATGGCCTCACCGGCAAACCCGCTCGTATCGAACGCACCTACAATGCTCTTGGCAACGAGAAGCAATTCGACATCGAGAATACCTATGATGAGACAGGAGCGCTCGTGAAGAGAACGTTCCCGTCCATCAATGTATCTCTGCGCTATGACTATCATGCAGGCGGTCCCTTAGCGACGATGCAGATAGAAGACCCGGATCACAGAATCCTCAGCAGTGGTAGTGTACTTGATGTCGTGAGAACATCGATTCCCGACGCCTTTGGAAACATCGGGACTATCACATACGGCAACGGCGTTGTGATACAGAGCCGCTATTCATCTACTGGCATGGTGCAGCAGGTTACGACTCAGGGCAACGGTCCGCTCTCTGATTATCTCTATCGCTGGAACGATGAGGGTATGCTTGTCGAGAAACAGGATCTTCTCGTCGCTGACGGCATCAATAGAAGTGAGCAGTTCTCGTATGACCGCTCCCGCAGACTCGTAGAAGCCACAGGCCCGTACGGAGATCGGAATACGCCACATAGAACCTTACAGTACGCCTACGGAATGGACGGCCAGCCCATCGTTGCCGATGAGAAGGTCTATAATTACGACGTCTCGAATCCGCATCGTCTCAAATCTTACAACGAGCGCAGTTATGCCTATGACAACGACACAACTCCCGATAAGAATAAAGGCCTTGTCGTAGAACGTCGAGCGCCCGGCAATGTCGTCTCGCGTTTCCAGTATCACTGGACCGGCCGCATCAAACAGGCTCAGACCATCAACGGTGGCACTGTGACGACGGTGGATTACGAATACGACACAGAAGGAAATAGATTCATCAAGAGAACCGATCTTGGTGGCATCGTAACCGAGATCCACGACCTCTCCAGCGACTACAGGGTCTATGCCGATGGATCGTCCGAGGTGCATACGATCGAGATCAGGAACGGCAATGATCCTGTCGCCAGATTCCGATTTCAGGACAACCATCATAACAGCGGGGTCTGGGCTCCGAGCAGTCTTTTCTCGCACAGGTTTGGAGCCGATCTTCTGCGCATTGCTGCTCTGGAAGGAGGCATCACGAAGTTACCAACCCTTATGGCGTATGCCGCCCATGACGCCTATCATGCAGTAAAACTGCTGCCTCAGATCCAGAATAAAGCCAGATTGCTTGTTCTTCTCTACTGGACTCTGGCTTCCCTGATAGCACTGGCCGCTCTGGTTCTGCTCGTGCGTGCCTGGCGCAAGAACCCCGACGAAGGTCCGGGCCTTTTGCCGGTCGCCGTTTATCGGTTCGGCAGCATCCTCGCCCTGCTCAGTTTCTCGGCAACGGGTTGCATTGTGGTACCACAAACTCAGGATGGCTCAGAATATCTGCTTGCCGCCAACGGCCTCTTCAGGGGAACCTCAGAAGGCGGCGAGAGCAATATCATGTCGGTACTGGGAGCCTTCTACTACGTCTCGACTCATAACGGATCTACCGATATCGTAACCAATGCAGACGGAGCACCTGTCGCGAGATTTGTGTATGAGCCCTTTGGCAAGGTAAACTCGGACCTCACTGATCTCGATCCCGATAGAAACGGAGTTCATTACGGAGAACAGTTCCAGTTCACAGGCCAGGAGTATGAACCAGAGACGGGACTGTATAACTACAAAGCACGGATTTATGACCCGGAGACGGGACGGTTCTTACAGCCTGATCCTGTGCATACAGAACAGCCGGGACAGGATAACTGGGATAGGTATCAGTATGTGTGGAATAACCCGGTGAATTTTGTGGACCCGGACGGAGAAGTCGCGGGGTGTGGAGTGAATAATACTATGATCGGCCATACATTTACCGGATTCAATCGATGTGCTTCCTTGCCAAAACAAATGGACGAATTGATGAAGATGGCTTTTATTTTTGCGTATATGGGAGCAATATCGGAGGAATCTCGGAATAACCTCTTATTATTCGCTCTATATCAGAAACACGTGGAGATCCCAAATCGACCGACTACGGCGGTCGATAAGGCTTCTTTACGTCATGACAATGAGGTGCCGGCCCAATTCTTCTCTGGAAGGAAGAAATGGGATTTTATTGAGGCCGATTGGCGATGGATACGCGATGGTTGGGGGTACTTCCTCAGCCCAAGCGATATACGAGCGACATACGATCATGAATACAATACTACTCCTGATTGGGTGGAGAATAGATTTGGCAGATCGGTAAGATCTCTGGTTGCATTCTATGCGACTATTCTTTCAAGGATATCCGATTTCGTTGTCCTCGTGGTCGGGACGATTGCATTCCTCGGTCATATCGTCTTCAATTTGCGAGCAATTGCTTGGGAGCGAGCGACTAATGTCAGAAAAGAGCGATGGATGATGAGGCGCGAGAGAACGATTATGCGGAGTGTGAGATCAAATAGAATGCTTATCCGAAGTGCAAGATTTAAAGGATCATTTATTCGTTCGGCAAGATATAATCACTGGGATCATCCTTCAAAATGGCGACTTTAAGAAGAAATGAATTGCAACCGAGGAGTTAATGCTATATGAAGTTTAAAATAATCGGCCTTTTCTTGTTACTATTGTTCATATCGAGCTGCCAGAGCGAGCGCGAATGGTGTCTTGAGAATGAAGTTTTCTTTGAGAATTACTCTTGTGTTTTGGGGGGAATGATTATTGCGGCTGAGGGAACAACTCCAGCGAAGGAGCAAGTGCTTTCGAACGCTTGTCTTTTGTATGCCATCAAGATCGCGAAATGTGAAGCGAAGTCTGATTGCTCTCTTGCGCACCTTGCAGGATGCTCTTTTACCTTCAAGTAAGATTACGTCTCAAAACTCACTGAATCTGATTGGTGATGGATAGGTGATGTTGTCCCGTATCAATGGGAATGTTTCGGGCTGAAATGACCGAAATCCCTCGGGAAATGATGTTTTGGACGCGAAACCAGAGAGGAATTAGGGCAGATCCGGCCAGGATAGGAGTTGTTTCGCTTGAAAAAGGCTTCTTGAATGCTTTGTGAACCAGCGAATCCTATAAATGGACGCGACTGTACGCCCGGTCGAGCGTCCGGTTCTGATAGATTCGATGATGGTTCTTTATGCGGCGTCTGTCCAGTGAAACGTATGTGCAAGCCCATCGGCATACGACCGACTGGCCAGACGAGCATCGCAAGAAGGCTTAGGAGTAATCGGCCTTCCTGCCGGAGTATGGCCGTCAAGAGCAAGATGGGTGCGATGGCAGTTATAGACGATAAGATACTCAGAAAGAAGCCGCTCGGCCTGTCTGGAAGAAAAGATAGGGACTCTGTCGAATGGGCCGTCTATACCACCTCTCGGCAATACCATTCTGCCACGGAGAGCGATAGGTAATTCTCAGATGCTTGATGCCGATGGATGTCAGATAAGATGCGAGAGAGTAACGGAAGACAGGATCGTTATCGGATATGAGATATTTCGGGGCAGGTTGTTTAGCAAAAGCCCGTTTTGCCTGATTGATAACACACGGACCAGAGGGATGGAGAGTGACAGCCGCATGGACGATCTTTCTGTTTTTCTGATCGATCATGAAGAAGATGTAGAGAGCCTTTCCGAAGAAGGTGAGGATATATAGGGCTTTTCTCTATAATTGAGTATCTTGACCGGGCTGGTTCGAATTCTCTGAGTCGGGGCTGCGAAAGAGCGTCTCTTTAATGTGATTGGTCATTCGGTCGACAGTGTCGGTATCAATTTCCTTGCTTGATTTCATTCGCTTTTTGTATATTCTGCGGGTCGATCTTGATGTATAGCGTGAGAGTTGATTCATTTTCGATTCAAGGTCGGACAATTGCTCATCAGTAATAGCGGCTGTGATACTGTTTAACCTGGAGAGAAGTAGATTCACCCCTTCCTGGCTTGAATGAGCGAAGGCCTCCGCAAGCGGGGCGGTAAAATTTTTGAGCCAATGCGCTTGATAGTTTAACATTTTCAGAGAGTTCGTAATCTCCAGGGCATCAAAAGGGAAATCCTCCGCAAGGCCTGAATCAATGAGTTGAGTTTGTCCAAAGAGGTATCATCCAGGGCGAGGTGATCGGTTTTGAAGGATATCAGTATCTGAAAGACGGAAAGACGTGCTGCCTCCTTAAACGGACCTACCGCTTCCTCGTTCCCTTTAGAAAGTTTCTCCCACACTTCTCTCCAATAAGAGTCGAAGTGACGGATGCGGTACATGGGAAACCAGATTTGGTGCATATAAAATATGACACGGTTTGCGATTTTACTGATCCTCTTACGTTCATGTAATGAACCTGCAATTGTGGAAAAGAACCATTGAACCCCTGATCCAATCACAGTGGCCAATGAACCGAAAAGGATGTCCATATTAAACTCCGGGGTTGATTATCATTCACTTTAGGCGGAAAAGATCATCCGTCTCCAATGGGCGCTTGAGGTAGAGGAAACAGGATCTGGATGTGCGAACTGGCCTCCGTTTTCTTCAAATGCCGAATGTTCGCATTGTGCTTTCGTTCGGAGAAGAAATCATCCTGAGCCTGCCAGAGCACCCAGATGGACTTGATCTCTGTATCGTTGGAATAATTTGCAACGATATAGTTTTCACCGCTTATGATGGCCGATTGATTTATAGAGAGCCCTGACTGCTTGCAAATCTTAACCTCCCAGCGTTCAGAACCTCTTGCAAGATCACTATGACCGAGGCCTTTGTGGAAGGAGCGGCAATGCTGGATGATAGACGTTTCGATTTTTTCCGATAGGTCTCGTGCTATGACGCCGGCGCTGGGTGCTGTAAATCCAAATTCATCAAAAATCGGAGTAATTCGGTCGTAGAGATTTTTCAGTTTCATAAAGGCAGACTGAACTGCGATTATGATCGCTTGCTTCTCTGTCTCGTTGAGTGGGTTCTTCGGCACGAATGATTGCGTGGTTGGCGACAGTGGAGAGATTTTCTGTCTTTTTGCTACCATGCGAGCCCTCTCATTTAGTGTCGGAGTGCGTGGGTCAGTCCTGTATGCACATGGAGAGCAAAAATGAAAGTTGGTCTGAACTATTTCACTGTCACATTATGTCATCAATCATCTGCCTGACCGTTAAGCGCACTCAGTGAATTACTTGGGTGAGAATGCGGCGACGATCGTTTGAACCGATTCTGAACACGATCCGAAGCATGTAGACGTCCAGCAGGGGAAAGTTGGTGATTAATCGGAAATGTCCACTTGCCATGCTATCACATTTTGGTAGAATCCTTTTCATAGCGAGGTGATCTCATGGATACAGTAATATTGATTCTCATACTTTCGATTTTTGGTGCTGTCATTACCGCTGCGGTCTGGCTGATTGTAAAACGGAATGCGCCCGATGGATCTGCTATGATCCTACTTCAAAACCAGATGGCAGACCTGAACCGAATACTGGATTCGCGCATGGGCCAATCGAACGATACTCTACAGCGTCAGTTTTCTGAAACTCAGCGTATCGTGACGGAGGTTACGGAAAAACTGACTCGCCTGGATGAAACGAATAAGCAGGTTGTAGGGTTTACGGCTCAACTTCAGTCGCTACAGGATATTCTGAAGAATCCGAAGCAGAGAGGAATGCTCGGCGAATTCTACCTTGAAACCCTCTTAAAGAATGTGCTACCTCCAGGAAGTTATGAGATGCAGTATCGGTTTCCCGATCGAACCGCTGTGGATGCTGTCGTGAGAATCAAGGAAAGAATCATTCCTATTGATTCTAAATTCTCTCTGGAAAACTATAATCGGCTTGTCGAGGAGCGGAATCCTGACGAGCGGAGCAGGCTTGAAACCGCCCTGAAGAACGATTTGAAAACTCGAATCGATGAAACGGCAAAGTACATTAAACCCGGTGACAACACAATGGATTTCGCCTTCATGTTTATTCCATCCGAAGCGGTGTATTACGATGTGCTCGTGAACCGTATCGGTGGACGGGATCTCATTGAATATGCCTTTCAAAAGAAGCGGGTTATTCTGGTTTCTCCTACTTCTTTCTTCGCATATCTTCAGACTGTTCTGCAAGGCTTGAAGGCTCTTCAGGTGGAAGAGGCCGCACGAGAGATCAGAGTTAAAGTAGAGCAACTCGGGAAGCATCTCGGCAATTACGAGGGCCATATAAAGAAACTGGGAGCAAATCTTTCCACCACTGTGAAGACTTTTAACCAATCCTATATAGAATTCAGTCGGATCGACAGAAAAATCGTGGCAATAACTGGAGTGGAGACAGAAAACCCTGTTCAGCCCGTACCGGTAGATGTCCCGCAGATTACCGAATCATAGAGTCTATGAATGTAAGCGAAAGTGCTTGAACGAGTTTTTCAGGTGCAAGCGGTCTGCGAGGAAACGGATCAGATCGTCGGTGATGTAGCGTTGCCAGTCGTAGGCAACTCCACGCGGACTGAGATATAGACGGTCTGCTCGCACTGCATAGTAGAAACCGACCATGCAGTGCGGGTTGCCAGTTCTCCATTAGAACTCTCGGATCTATCTTTTTCTATCAATCGGTTCCTTCTAAAGAAAGAATCATCGCCGCTTCGAACTCGTTCTTGAACTCTTTCTTTTTCTCGTTTATAGCCAACCTCCTGCATTGGGAAAGTTGCCTTGGCTTGGTTTTTTCCCGGACAGTGGAAAGACTGAAGTCAAAATCACTAAGAATTGAACTGTCCGAAAAAAGTGGGCAGGTTAAAAGGATGATGATCGGCTCAGGTGGTCAACAGGCACTGAGAAATCGATTCAACTGATTTGCATATGATAAATATAGTTATGCTTATAGGAGCAAGGCATAGGTAGTATCAGCGAAATATCCTCTCAAAGCGATCGACCATTTTCTTTCGATTTGCATCCTCCATGTATGTTCGTAACCATTCAGCATCTGCTTTCAGTCCATCGAGATATCTTTCAGTGGCCTTTGAGAGATGACAGGCTTCGAGATCATCGATAACGGAGAGAAATTCTTCGGCTAATGTATCGCAGGGCGAAAACGAATCGATGATCTGCGCTTCCAGGTCAAAAGCCTCGAACCTCTCGTTTCGTCTTACATTCCACAGTTTTAGCAGTCGAATTATTCGTAAAAGATGATCACGGTCTGCACCGTCAAATTCTGACAGGGTTTTTGTATAATCATGCGGGTCAGTCTCTTGCCAGCGATTATCGAAGGACGGTATAAGATAGTCCCCGTCTTCGACTATACATGGAACCAAATCAACGTTTGCGTTCTCCCTTTTTATGACCACTGCTGGATGTCGTTTCTTAACCGTTTCAAAATTCAGTGCTGTTTCGACGAGCGATCTTAGGGTGTTTCTATACGTTTCGGGAGTCCTATCGTACCGAGCATCGTTAAAGACAATAAGAATGTCAAGATCAGTGTTCGGATCATGTTCTGGTGGGAGGTTCGTCTCACGCGCTGCTGATCCGAACAACTCTGCTCGAATTATTTTTCCGTGTAGATGCACCTTGATTTTTATTTCAATATTCTGGAAAATTCTCCGGGACGTCGTCAGTTGCTGAGTAGGAGCCAGCAAATCGGATTTTTTACTAAGGAGTTCAGACAGGTAAGATTCTTCAGTGATCATGATCTCCACCAGGATTGCATTTCTTTCGTGTATTCAATGGCGAATTTTGATAGCCTCCTCCCTATGAATGAAATCGGCGGGCGTTTGATGTCACTGTTTAACCCGTTGATTTTTTTAAGTATTTCTTGAGGCGACATGGTAGGGCCACCGTCTGCAACCATATAAAAAGCATGTGCGATTTCTTTATGGAGAGCCAGATAATCGTTCCCAAAGCGATGATGAGCCCGAAGTTCCTCTGGCTCTTTCTCCAGGTCCGACACGAGAAGAAATATCGAAACGCACAAGGCGAGAGCCGAAAGTAACTTCGGCCAGATCCCTGGCGGCAACACATCAATTATTGTGAGTATTGCCAGGATTAGATTGATGATAAGCAAGGCCCTTCTTCGAAAGCGTATAAACTCTGCGCTCTTGAA
>SWCA01001463.1_pt1 | contig 32311 bp, 15 predicted proteins | sample 4692961 | NCBI WGS metagenome assembly SWCA01 (sample SAMN10267275, study PRJNA491770) | bioreactor metagenome | isolation source: DHS bioreactor inoculated with | place: Japan: off Shimokita Peninsula
TGCTATTCAACATTAGGCACGAATAAGGAAAAAGGAACTGGATTAGGGTTACTACTTTGTAAGGAATTCATCGAAATGCATGGTGGCAAAATTTGGGTTGAAAGCAAAAAAGACAAAGGCAGTATTTTTAATTTTTCTTTACCTGTTTAATCAATACTTCGTTAAAGACGTTATTAATTATTTGAAAATGAGCAAAATAAACTATCGAAAGTCTTGGTTGAACTCCTGATTAACAGCATTTAATGGATTTTGCCACAAATCTGTTGCAGAATGACTGCCGGGGGTTTTGATAATTTTAAGTCATGCATTATCAGAGTGTTAGTCAAACTTCAGTTTTTAATAAATGCAGGAAAGACTTTTTCTGCGAAATCGTTAGCCTTTTGCTTTCCATCAAAGGGCATGTTAACTTTTTACAGCCCGGCCGCTTCGGAAACTTCAAATAACAAAGATACCGACAACAATTCGAAAAGCCTCTCCCCTGGCTCGATTTCAACAAAGAACTTACCTTTTCGCATGGTGGCAGTCGGTTTGTAATACATTTGACCCAAGCTACATCAATAAATCAGGGAAGAAAACACCAGGACCGGGCTGGTATTGGTCTGGTTGTGCAGGACAGGCAAAATGGGGCCTTGAAATTGGCGGCCTTGCAGCCTTCGATTTGGACAACCACACCGCGTTCCACCTTGGAGCTGTTCAAACCCTGATTGAAGATAAGCAGGCAACCAGCCTGACGGATTGGTATGTAAAGGTTATAAAAGAACGAAAACAATTGCTAAGCTCCATTTCAAGATACCTTGCCAGCCGATGCCTGGTTTTCAAAAAAGCCGTTTGTGGACCAAATCATAGAAATGGACATGCACCTGATAAGCCGTTTGCGCGATGATGCCGACCTGAAGCATTTGTACCTGGGGCCTCCAACCGGCAAGAGGGGAAGGCCAGGTAAATATGCCGGCAAAGTTATTACTGAAAACATTGATAAAAATTACTTTGAATTTATCGAACAAAACCAGGAGGCAGCCGTATTTTCAGCTGTTGTCTATTCGAAATCGCTGAAACGAAATATCCGGTTGGTACATGTCACCTATGCAAGCAACAAAGGCAAACTAATCCGTAAACTTTACTTTAGTACCGATACCCAAATGGGAGTACTTGAAATCCCGGACTATTACCAAAGCAGGTTCCAAATTGAGTTTCTTTACCGCGACGCAAAACAATACACCGGGTTGAACAATTCACAGGCACGCAGCGAGAATAAGCTGAACTTTCATTTCAATGCTGCCCTTACTACAATCAATATTGCCAAAGTGGAACATTGGTTGAGCCAACCCGAAGAGGAACGTAAACCATGTTCGATGGCAGATATAAAAACATGAACTGCAATGGATTACTGTTTTATCGATTGATTGACGTGTTCGGTGTAAATACATACTCTGCTAAGAATCGAAATCATCTCAATGAACTCATATATTATGGCACTATTGTCGCTTAATTATTTAACGAAGTCTTGTAAGGTCAGACTTCTTCGTTATGCTCATCCTATAGCGAGTCATTTATGATCGTAAACTCGCAATTGCAAAACTTCGCAAGCCTCGAGCTTTGTGGGCAGATGCTATTTATGACTGATTTTGAAATGATTTGCCCGATATTGAGCCGGAGTGTCGCCGTAAAATTTTTTAAAGGCCGTAGAAAAATTTCCAGGGGAGCTAAAACCGGTATCATAGGCAATATCAGAAATGCTTAATTCCCCTTTTTTAATTAATTCTTTACTTTTTTCAAGCCTTATTTTCTTAATAAAGTCGCTGGGGGAATATCCGGTTAATACTTTAATCTTTCGAAACAAATGCATACGACTAAGACCAGCTTCTTTGCCTAATTCATCAACGGAGAAATTCGTATCTGAAATTTTCAGATCAATGATTTTTAGGATATTATCAATGAGTTTTTTATCCAGCGGATTAATGTTAGGCTCGATTCGTTTTTCCGATTGGTCTCCTTTGAATGAAAGCTGCATTTTCTTTCTATTCTCGATAATGTTCCCTACAGTTAACAATACTTTTTCATCGTTAAACGGTTTTGTAATGTAGGCGTCGGCGCCGGTACGAAGTCCCTGCAGTTCATTTTCGATTCCCGATTTAGCCGTAAGCAGTATAACCGGAATATGAGAGGTTTCAATTTTACTTTTCAGATTTCGGCATAGTTCAATTCCATCCATTACCGGCATCATTATGTCGCTAACTACAATGTCAATATTTTCCCTGTCAACGATTTCCAATGCTTTCTTTCCGTTGCGTCCAATAAATACCCTATACTTATCTTTTAAGGTGTCATTTAAATTGGCACAAATCTCCTTATTATCGTCAACAACTAAAATTCTGGGAACCTCATCCGACTTTAATTCATTTGTTATTACCAATTCATCTTGAAACTTACTCCGTTCCAATTTAAGGATCTCTTCCCACTTATCATACTTGTCAAGCTTCAGCCTGGAATCAGGGATAGCAGTCTCAATTTCTTCACAGTCGTCCTTCAGTTTCGTAAGATCGAAATAGAAATGACTACCCCCACCAAATTCACTCTCCACATAAATTTGTCCTCCTTGTAGTTCAACCAGTTGTTTTACTAGGGCCAAGCCAATACCGGAGCTATCATGTAAGCCGTGCTGTTGCTGGTTTTTACCCGGATTAAAGAATCTATCGAAAATGAATGCCAGGTGTTCCTGCTCTATTCCAATGCCACTATCCTCTACAGCTATCCTTAGTTTCTCTTCACTTTCATTTTGGAGATTTAAAAGGGTTACTGATAGTTTTACCCATCCTCCATCGGGCGTATATTTTAACGCATTAGAAAGTAAGTTGAATAGTATCTTTTGTAGTTTTTCCTGGTCAAAACACCAGAATATTACCGGTTGGTCAGCTTCAAACTCAAACTTTATTTCATGTTCTCTGGCGATGGGGATAAATAAGCGATTAATTTCCTGCAGGAATTTTACAATGTTTGATTTTTGCAATTCCAACCTTGTTTTTCCCTGTTCTACTTTTCGAAAATCGATGATTTCATCGGTAAGTTTTAGCAAACGTGTCACATTTAAATCTATCCGATTGAGTAAAGCTTGATCCTCCGTGGAGCGATTCTTTTTTTTCAACAATTTGTTTACGGGATGTACAATTAGGCTTAGGAGTGTGCGAAGTTCATGAGAAATGTTTGTAAAAAACTGCAATTTGAATTGAGTCAACTGTTTTTCCGTATCACGCTCAATTTGCACCAGTTTCATGTCGTGTTGCCGTCCATTCAACCATTTTACAAACCAGATAATCGAAATATTTAAGAGAAGAAACAGAACCCAAAAGATGGAATAAGCCAGATTTGATTTTAATGGGTGGGGCAAAACTTTTATGTCCAGTGTTATTGGCTTCGATGTCCAAACTCCATCGTTGTTACAAGCTTTAACCATAAAGGTGTAATCACCTGCCGGCAGATGAGAGTAGTTTGCTACGCGTCGACTGCCCACTTCTCTCCATTCGCTTTCAAGTCCTGCCATTCTGAAGGCATACTTATTCTTTTTGGAAGAAATAAAGTTCAAAGCAACATATTCAATCGTAATGGTCGTTTGGTTGTGTTTTAATTCAACAGAATTGCTAAACGCTATGTGCTTTTGCAATGGCCCATCTTTGTCAGTATAGTCCGTTTCTCTATTGTCTATTTCAAAACTAGTAAGGAGTACATGGGGTTCCTCAAGGTTATCGTTAATCTCCTTTGAATCAAAATAAACAATGCCCTTACTTGTGCCTAAAAAGATCAGTCCCTTTGGATTTTTAAATACCGATCGTGGTTCAAACTTATGGCCTAACAGCCCGTCAGAAGTATCATAGTATTTTATTTTTTCATTACTTGTGTTGAATTTCGCCAGTCCGCTATGCGTTCCGAGCCAAAGGTTTTCTGAGTCATCGGCTACAATTCCATAAATGCTATTCGATGGTAATCCATCCTTTTTTAGATAGGCTCTAAAAACATTTTCTTTCGGTTCAAAGCGGTTCAGTCCGCCATCAACGGTCGCAATCCAAATAATCCCCTTTTTATCTTTAAATATGTCCAATACTTTATTGTCATTTAGCGAATACTCATTTTCGGTTTCGCTTAAATAACGTTTAACAAACTCCCGCTTTTCAGTATCAAAAAGGTTTAATCCTCCACCATATATGCCTACCCAAAGTTTGTTTCCCTCATCAAAGCAGAAGGACGTGACATTATAATTACCAATTGACGGGTTGTTGGAAGTAGCGATATAATTGATAACATCACCGCTATGCCTATCTATAAATATCAATCCTTTTTGGTCTGATCCAATCCAATAGTTACCCTCTTCGTCTTTGGTTATTTTTACAATAGGAGTATTTAAAATATTATTCTCCTCACGCCAAAGTGTTATGTTGCCGCTTCTCAGATCAAGTATATCCAAACCTTTCTCCGTTCCAATAAGTAACCGGTTCTCTTCAGCATAAAGCGATCGGACGTTATTAGAAGACAATCCAGAATTTACATCATATCTTTTCCTTTCCTTGGTAATCAAATTATAGCTAAATAGACCATGGTTTGACCCAATCCATAGATTGTTAACTGATTCTACAGTAAGGGATTGTGCTATATCATTCTCTAAATTGATGTGGTCGAAGTGTTTGTTCTTGTTGTAAAGGACTTTCAACCCACTATGTTGAGTTCCAATCCATATATTCCCTTGGACATCCATGAGTAGTTCTTCGATCCAAGTACCGGGCAATATGTTTGGTGTACCGGACAGGAAAAATTGCCTATTATTATTATTATTATTATTATTATTATTATTATTATTATTTCCCATTTTCAATTCTATTATTCCACTATCGGCAGTGCCCATCCAAAAGAGTCCATCACCATATTCTAGAATAGCATTTATCCGATTGTCAGAGAAAGCCCTAGCAGTATTTTTATCTGCCAACATACTGCTAAATTCTCCGGTATTCTGATTAAAGGAATAAACTCCATTTGTTGTTCCTATCAGAAGATTTTGATTTGAATCTTCAAATAACTTAGTAATGATTACAAGCTCTTTCTTTTCTGGTTTTTTGGGTATTTCGTATCTATGAAATTTTTTTTCCTTCGCATTAAAGACGTTCAAGCGGCCATCAATGCAAACAAAAAGCATTGTACCATCACTTCTTTCGAGTATTTCTATGATTCTGTTATCGGAGATACTATTGGGGTCGGTAAATTGTGAAAGGTATTTATCGTGCCTTCGAGTTTCTGGATCATAATGGCTTAGCCCTTCTAAAGTGCCAAACCAAAAGGCGCCATCTTTTGATTGATGAATAAATTCGACGTGATTATGAATATGTATTGAATCAGTTTCCAATTTTTTTGAAAAATTCACAAACTCGTGTTTCTCAAAATTAAAGATATTTATGCCCCCGCCCCAGGTAGCAAGCCATAAATTACTTTTCTTGTCCAATAAAATATCTTTTATAAAGGAATGACTCAGGCTGTTTTTGTCATCAATTTCATATAGAAATTTTTCAAATTCATAACCATCATACTTATTCAAACCAACATTGGTGCCGACCCATATAAAACCATTGTTATCCTGAAAAATACTGGTAACCGAGTTACTGGAAAGCCCCTGCTCCATGGATAGAGTTTCAATCCTGTGGTTGTAATTGTAGAACCCATTGAGCTGGCAATAGCCTGTTCCTGAAAATAATAAGAAGAGAATAAGAATTATCAATGTCATTATAGCACGCATAAACAAATCTTAAGCCATAAAGATATTCAAAGTAAATGTGAATTTTAGCTCTATGCTGAAATAAGAAGGATTATCAGGCTTTTCATTTCTAAAAACTGTCTTCAATATTTGATCCTGAATTATCTTTACATCAATCCAAACTCCTTTATTTTTAATAAGGTACCTTCGTCTGGGCGATCAAGCTCAACCTTAATTTTGATTCGTCCGATAATAAAGTCCTTCTTATTACGGGTTTTTAAGTTTATCTGGTAGTTGTGGAACAGATTGTCGGGCTGAATGGCGAGTTTATAAACCATTTCATCTTTTTTATCGAGGGATTCACATATTAAAGTAACTTGCTGTATGTTGTCGGGGAACAATGCATCGATACTAAAAGTAAAGTTGCTATCTGTTTTATAGTATATGTCCGGGCTATTTATATAAATAATGTTTCCCTCAGGCTTGATCTCTAGCATATTGTCTATGGGCCAGCCGTTATCGATTGCGTTCGTATAATAGAAATGGTTCCGGTCTTTTTTGAATGTGTATTCTAATCCGGTCTGGTTATTCCTTTTTTTAGTGGCAAAACTTCTAATTTGTTCAAGGCTGCCTACACATAAGTTAAATGAGTACTCGTAAACGATGTTATGATCTAAAATCTCCTTCAAAATTGGAGCACAATATCCGGTTGGTGCATCTTTTGTTCCCCCGACACCTTTTTTGCCAAAGAATCCACCAATGTATGATTGCACCTCTGGCGTAATAACTCCCAGACCAAAATCATTCTCGTTGAGATGTGCCACCCAGTTTTCAGTTGCCTGCCAGTAGCTCCATAGAGGCTCAGTTTCACTATTCTGTGGAATTTCTGAAATTGTATCATTCTCAAAAGGTTTATCTCCTTTATAGCTTACCAGTCGGTGATATGGCGCATTTACATAAACAGCCGGCAATTCCTGTGATCTTGCAGGATATTGAGTTTTATCTTTTCGGTTGTTGATAATCCTGTTATCAACGTGCACTAAGTTGTCTTTTATTTTGATGGATGACTCGAAGAAACACTCTCCGGGGACATTCTCCAGTGGCCATTGCATCGGGATTGACTTCACATAGATTGAATCATCTCCATGAAAATAATCGACCACCTGCGACTTAAAACCACCAACATCACCCGACTGTATCGGATTCCAACCCAGAAAAGCCCATGCTTCATGAGGTTGTTGACCCGATTCTGGTATGTATGGATTGGGACCTGAATAAAATGACATTTGGATCTGTCTGCCCCAGTCATAATTGTTAATCATATTCTCATCAGATTCACTCTTTGATAAATAGGTGATAGCGCCTCCCAACTCTAGATTTACCCCTAACTTTATCTTTGAATTTTGAATGTATATGATATTATCATCTGCTTGTAGTGAGCCTACAATAAACAGCAGCAAAAACGTATAAGATAAAATGCGCATTGGTTCTAAGTTTTGATTTCTTTAATTCGTAAAAATATGGTTTATTATTAGTTGTCGAGCTTACCCAGGTAACCTGAAATTCTCCATGTGTAACAAGTATCGATGTCGGCCCCAAAATGATACATGATAAAAACTTTTTGGTACAATTCACCAATAATCCAGAAGGTGGATGATATACCTTTGATGCAAACTCAACAAAAACGAAACTTAACAAACAATCATTGCTTATGAAAAGACAACGAACGATGTACTGCCCAAAAGTCATTTTGCTGGCTATATTGTTGTTTACAGCGCAGCAACTATTAGCTCAGGTGAAGGGGACGGTAACAAGCGAACAGGGAGAACCCATTCCCGGAGTAACTGTTGTTGAAAAAGGGACCAGTAATGGTACGATTACAAATTTTGATGGACAGTTTCAAATTGATTTGCAAAACCAGATCGAAAGCACTCTGGTATTTTCATTTATTGGCATGCAAACGCAGGAATTGCCTGTTGGTAGCAATTCAGTACTGGATGTAGTTTTAAAGGAAGCCACTACTGACTTAGATGAGGTGGTAGTGGTTGGTTACGGACAACAGACTAAAGCTTCTGTTGTTGGAGCAATTTCAACAGCCAGTGCCGAAGATTTGGTAAAGGCCCCTGTGGGCAGTGTTACTACAGCCATGGTAGGGCGTTTAACCGGATTGACGACGGTCCAAAATTCCGGTCAACCCGGAGGTGAATCACCTCAACTCCGAATAAGGGGTATTAGTACACTCAATAGTGCTGAACCTCTTGTAATTGTTGATGGAGTTGAGCGCTCTGCCGGTGGATTTGCCGGGTCATCGATCGCTTTCTCTGGTTACATCAGTGGTTATGAACAAATGAATCCGAATGATATTGAATCGGTTTCTATTTTGAAAGATGCCTCAGCAACTGCTGTTTATGGAGTGAAAGGTGCGAATGGAGTTATTATTATTACCACTAAAAAAGGGATTGAAGGCAAGTCAGTAATAAAATATTCCGGTAGTTACGGCATCTCACGCCCGATCAGGATGCGACAAAATCTGGAATCATACGATTATGGTTTTTTTGCCAATGAAGGAAATCGTAACGATGGACAATCACCTTATATGTCGTTCGACGACATGATGAAATACCGGTATAACTACAACCCATTACTGTATCCCAGCATTAATTACAATGATTACCTATTAGAGGATTACGCACCAAAACAAACCCATAACCTTAGTATTAGAGGAGGAACGGATAAAGTGCGTTATTTTTCCTCGGTAGGTTACTATGATGAGGACGGTTTAATTAAGAATGATGACGCGTACGGATTTGATCCTAACAATCACTACAAAAGGTTGAATATGCGTACCAACATCGATTTTCAATTTACCAAACGATTTTCGGCAAGCTTAAATATCGATGCACGCTTTGAAACCAGGAATGGTTCGAATGCGCCACACGATGCTAGTTTCTGGTGGAAAATGTATCAGGCTCACCCATGGGTTTCTCCAGGCTTCGATGAAGAAAACCGTTTTATTGAAACATATAGTGAAAAGGAGATACCAATCTTCCAATGGATCCTACAAGGAGGAAACTATCAGAGACAACAAACAACTGCGAATACTGTTTTTTCGGCAAAACACGATCTCGATTTTTTAACCAAAGGGCTATCCGTACAAGGCAAGTTTTCTTACGACAGTTTTGTAGATAACTGGCATACAAGATCCAGATCATATGCAACTTATCAGCCGATTGAAGTAGATGGTGAAATTTATTTGAAACAATCCGGTGAAGATGGTCAGTTAAATTATAGCCGACAACCATCAGGAAAAAGCAAAAAAGAATATTACGAAGCTTCCCTGAATTATTCCAGAAATTTTGGAGATCATGCAGTCTCAGGACTGGCACTATATAACCAGGAAAAAAGATATTACTCAGAGAGTCAGTTTCCTGACGTTCCAAGAGCATATCTTGGATTTGTTGCCAGAGCAACCTATGCCTATAAAAGTAAATATTTTGCAGAATTTAATTTTGGTTTAAATGGCTCCGAAAACTTTCCGAAAGGAAAACGTTTTGGAAAATTCCCTGCCTACTCTGTAGGATGGCTTGTTTCCGATGAAGCCTTCATGAAAAACATAAAACCGATTAGCTATTTCAAAATAAGAGGATCTCATGGCTCAGTTGGTAGCGACCGCACAGGAGCATCACGTTTCTTATATATTGAAGGATCCTTTGTGGATTACCCGGGAAACTACAGAGCAATATTTGGTGAGCCTACCACAAACACAACAACCACAGTTCCGTTACAAGAGGGAACAGCAGCGAATAATGATGTAACCTGGGAAACAGCCACAAAATCGAATATTGGTTTTGATGCAAAGTTTTTTAAAAATCGTTTAAACCTGGTAGTTGATTTATTCCAGGAAAAACGGGATAACATTCTTACCACCATGCAAACCCTGCCTTGGCTGACCTTTCCCCAAATGGGTTTTGGTGGGACCGGATTTACAACCGGGGATTATTCAACCCGTGTAAATTATGCCAAAGTAGAAAACAAAGGATTTGAAGTTGAATTGGGTTGGGATGGTGATATAGGAAACAATGTTCAATATTACCTTAAAGGTTCTTATTCTTATAGTATTAATAAAGCGACCAGGCTTTCTGAGGCGAAACAAAACTATCCGTGGATGTACAATCAGGGCTTAGCACTGGGCGAACAACGCGGGCTAATAGCCCAAGGATACTGGGACAGTTTTGAAGAGATTAACAATCCGAATAACCCTTACAATACCTTCCAGCCAAATCCAATTCCTGGAGATATTAAATACAAAGATGTTAACGGCGATATGAAAATTGATAGGTATGATGTCGTTCCGCTGGGTAATGGTAATCTTCCACGATCTACATTTACGACTTCTCTTGGACTCAGTTATAAAGGATTTGACATTTCAGTCCTTTTTCAGGGAGCAACAGATGTTATTTTTCATCCTTCAAACGAAGGACAAATTCAAATGCATGAAGGATGGGGAGGATATGATTGGATTGAAGAAAGATGGACTCCGCAAACAAGAGATGGATATTATCCTGTTTTGCACGGAATGGACAGTAAAAGTCCGTCAGCAAGCAATTATCAACAATCAAGCTATTGGGCATATGATGCTACTTATGTAAGATTAAAGAACCTGGAAATTGGTTACGCCTTCGAGCAAAATATTACGAACCGACTTGGGATTGCAGGTCTAAGGGTTTTTGTTACCGGGCAAAACCTGCTTACATGGACTCCCACTCATGAAATGAATAGGTACGATCCTGAAATGATTCAGGGACGCCAGGTTTATCACCCTATTATGCAGGTATATAATACAGGCGTTTCAGTAACATTTTAATTAACTAAAAAGCTTTCAAAAATGAAGATAAAACACATTATAAGAACAGTATTGTTTGTAGCCTTGTGCATCTCATTTAACTCCTGTGAAGACTTTCTTGAAAAACCTGATTCTGCGGGTCTTTCAAAGGAAACTATATTCACCACCATGGAGGATGCAGAACGTTTATTGGCAGCGGCCTATTCGACACCACCCTGGGGTTTTCCAACCCTTCAGAATGGAGCATGGAATTATGGAATCTTGAACTATTTTAGTTCAATGGCATCGCTTTGTGACGAAGCCGATAACGCATGGAAACCATCTTTTCATAATCCCAGATACAATGACGGGCTACTCACCGCAAACGAAATATACCCTTTCCGTGAAGATAAATGGATGTTTGAATTTCAGGCCATCCGTAGTTGCTACCTCTTTTTAGAGAATGTCGACCAGGTGCAGGAGCCACGTCCACCTCAGGCCTACATCAATATGAGAAAAGCAGAAGCAAGAGCCTTCATTGCACAAAAATACTACAAACTATTTAAACGTTTTGGCGGATTACCATGGGTGCCCGGCTATGTTGAATTAAGTGATGAAATGGATTATACAAGAATGTCGGTTGCGGCAACAGCTGATAGTATCGTTATGCTTCTTGATAAAGCAATTCCGGATTTACCTGCAAGACATGAGCCGGGTGGATTTGGGCGCGTCAATAAGATTGCAGCAATGGCTATAAAGGCACGGGTAAGACTTTGGTCGGCCAGTCCGTTATATAACCCAGCGGATAACGAATCTTATTATCCCTCTTTCGGACAGCAGGAAATTTTGAAACACTCCAGCTATGACAGAAATCGCTGGAAGGTAGCAGCCGATGCAACAAAAGCAGCTATTGACGCTGCTCATGCAGCCGGTTATGCACTTGTAAATACAGGTAATCCACGTCAGGATTATAGAACTGCAGTTACGGGTTTTCCTGCTATCGAAGGTTCAGGGTCAAACGTACAAGCAACAAATAATACAGAGATTATCTGGGGAACGCGCTTGTATAAATCATACTGGGAAGGACAAGGTTCTCAGCGCGTCAGGCCTTACAGCAAAAATAATTTTGCAGGCGGTGTGCCTTATGTCATTCCATTACAGAATTTGGTGGATCTTTATGAAATGACTGATGGTTCTGTTCAACCATCAAATTTATACGACCAAGCAAATCCCTATGAAAATCTGGATGCACGTTTTCATGAATCTATATTATATCATAATAAGCCTTTCGGTCCTTACACTATGGATATGACACCGGGTGGTGACAACAATCCCGGTGGAGGTCAGTTTTTTACAGGATATTATATGCACAAATTTTTCAGCGAAGATCGTCTCACCAATCAAATTCAAGGAAACCCTGATAGTTTTTGGCCCTACATTCGATTGTCTGAGCTTTATCTGAACTATGCTGAAGCGTTAAATGAATTTGACTTTAATGCCAACAGAACAGAGATTTTAACATACCTCAACTATGTAAGAGAAAGAGCAGGTCAACCGAAAGTTGAAAATACACCTCAGTTTGTAAACAGTCAGGAACATCTAAGAGAACGTATTTTCAACGAGCGGGCGGTAGAACTAGCCTTCGAAGAGAAACGATATCTTGATTTGAAGCGATTGAAAAGAGGTCCGGGACAAATTGGCGGAACAATGTACGGTATAGCAGTTGAAGGAACTGCAGCCAGTCCCACATTCCGTCGGGTAGTTTTTGAAGAGCGAACCTTTACTGATAAATGGTACCTCTACCCAATTCCTGACAATGATATTCAAAAGGCTCCCGGATTAGTACAAAATCCTGGTTGGTAATAATTAAATAAAAATCATGACATACATGAAAAAATATATAAGATACAGTGCAAAGTGGTTTTCGGCATTATTCTTTATACTTTTTGTCTTGACTTTACAGGAAGCAAAGGCACAAGAAATTGAAGAAGTGTTGGGAACAAATGCAGATACTGCAACAGCAAAAGGTGTAAGCAAGGTAATTGATGTTGCTTATGGCCAGCAAATATACAGTAGCGTAACCTCATCTATCAGTACCATTTATTCGGATGAGATTACAAAAAGTACCGTTGCATCTACCGGAGAAGCTCTTTTTGGACGTTTACCAGGACTTACTGTTATTAAAAATTCAGGGCAGCCAGGATCTGTTCCTTCCATCTATATTCGAGGAAGGAATACATACGGCAATAGTGAGCCTCTGGTTATTGTGGATGGCTTCAGGAGCAATTATGACCAGTTGTCTCTCTACGAAATCGAAAGCATTTCGGTGCTGAAGGATGCCGCTGCAACAGCCATGTACGGACAGGAAGCTGCAAATGGGGTATTATTGGTTACTACAAAGCGTGGGACAATTAGTGAAACCAAAATTGACTTTGCGTTCGATGCCGGGTGGCAATCACCTACTCAACTACCTGATTTGTTAAATGCAAGTGAATATGCCACATTGTATAATGAGGCATTAGCAAATGACGGGCTGGCGCCAAGGTATTCCGTTGAGGATATCGCATCTTACGGGAAAGATGGTGCATTCAAATATACGCATCCTGACAATCGTTTTTTTGATGATCTTTTGAAAAAATCGTCTCCAATAATGTTGGGAGGGCTAAATATTACCGGAGGTACCGACAAAGTAAGGTATATGGTTGCCTTGGGATTTATGCATAACGGAGGTATTTACAATTATACCGATCTAAATGACAGCTATTCAACACAAACAACAACTAATCGCTATAACCTAAGAAGTAATCTTGATATTAATATTACGGAAAAACTTTCTGCAAAAATTGATATCAGCGGACGATTAGATCAGCGGAACTATCCGGGCGTAACTGCAGATATAATCTTTTCATCAATGTATAATACTCCTCCACAGGAATACGCGATGATAAATCCAGATGGGACTCCGGGAGGATCGGCACAGTTTACCGATAATCCTTATGGCCTGATTTCTCAACTTGGATTCAAATCTTTTACAGACCGAGATCTGAATACATCTCTTATGTTAGCTTATGATTTTGATGGTGCACTTGAAGGATTAAAAGTAAGTGGTGGTGGTGCAGTTAGTAACTGGATGCGAGCCTGGGATAATAAAGAGAAAACCCAATTTGCTGTGTATTCCATAGATTCGTATGTGGATGACACTACCGTAGTCTATTCAAAGTACAACGATGATCAAGATCTTTCCTGGGTTACCAATGCCGAAAGTAATCAAAGAATAAACGTGGAAGCCAATGCCAGTTATGAACGCACTTTCGGTTTACATTCGCTGCATACGATGCTTATGTATCACATGGATGAATACGAAGCAAATACCAATCATTACAAATTTAAAAATGCAGGTTTTGGATTAAGAGTCCATTATGGCTATGACCAAAAGTATTTTGGAGAATTCACTTCGGGATACTACGGGCAAGAACAGTACATGACTGGCAACAGATTTGGGTTTTTTCCTGCTGCCGGAGTTGCCTGGGTACCTTCAAATGAAGATTTCTTAAAAGACAATTCGGTTATAGATTATCTGAAAATTCGTGCTTCGTATGGCATGGTAGGTGGCGGAATGGCATTTACCGGAACAGATTTATCGTCCAGAATATTCTTCAATCAGTACTATTCGGGTGCCCCTGGGTCAGCTTTTGGAGAGAATAGTCAGACTAATTATGCAGGAAGGCAGGAAGGTAGATCTGCCAGTCCGAATGTTACATGGGATAAGTCGTATAAAACTGACATTAGCTTTGAAACCACGCTTTGGGGCCATGTTAATTACATGTTCAACTACTATAATGACAAGCGGACTGATATCCTTACCATTGACAATCAAATACCTGCTGCTTTCGGAATGAATAATGGTCGCCAGGCATACCTAAACTCAGGTGAAGTAGTAAATAAGGGGTACGAAACTACTCTTGACCTGTTTGGTGATTTGGGTGGGTTTGAATACTCTATTCAGGGAGGATTGTGGTTCAACCGTAGTGAAATTGTGAGTCAACCAAATGCAACAGTTTATGAATACGATCATCGCAGTGCAATTGGAAAACCAGTTGGTCAACTATTTGGTTACGAAACCGCCGGGTTCTTTTCAAGCGATGCTGAGGCTGCAAATCACGCTTACTTACAAACTTTTGGGGATGTTGGAGCAGGTGATGTTATCTATGTGAACCAGACAGGAGATGATCATGTGATTGATAACAATGATCAAATTGCATTGGGATACACAGCCATTCCAGAATACACCTATTCTCTGGGTGGCGATCTGAAGTATAAAAGAGTATCTCTTTCCGTATTTGGTCAGGGAACAATGAATAGTTCGATCATGCTTGGTGGATATTTTATTCCGTTTAATACACAGGGTAATTCATTTGACTATGCCCTGGATCGCTGGAACCAAGATAACATGATCAATGCCAGATTTCCAAGACTCTCCACTGTATCGAACAGTAACAATACTCAGCCAAGTGATATATGGCTAATTTCTGGAGACTATTTTAAAATACGGAACATCGAGTTGGGGTACATGATTACTGAAAAAGGAACAAGCAAAATGTTCAGCAACACCCGCATTTATGTACGTGGAATGAACCTTTTCACTTTTGCCAAAGAAATCGACTTTACTGATCCTGAAACGAGGTTAGGTTACCCATCAATGAAATCTGTAAGTTTTGGGATTAGCACATCATTTTAATAACAAGAATTAAATAGTAATAATGATGAAAATAAAATTTAAAATTATAGTTATTCTATTCCTGGGAGCCTTCTTGATGTCTTCGTGCGAAGATTTCTTTGAGATAGATGATAGGGAAAAGTTAACTGAAGAATTAGTTTTAAGTAAGGATGCTGACGTAAGTGCCATGTGGGCTTATCTCTATCATAATCTTGAAATGGGATTCACACAAGTCGGAAATGCGATGCTGGCCAATGCTTGTGACGAAGCCGATCTGAATGCTCCATTTGCAGCAATACAAAAATTCAACGATGGTAGCTGGAATTCATTCGATAATCCTGAGGACAGCTGGAATTCTTTATTTGCGGGCATTCGTAATGCCAATAAATTCCTTGAGAGTACTGATCCTGCTGTTAACAAGCGATTTACATACGATGAGTACAGAATAGTCGATCCGGTGCGATATGCCAGGCTCACAAGAGAACTAAAAGCCTACCATATTGATGCAAAGTTTATTAAAGCATATTGTTATTTCGAGCTTTGGAAAAGATACGGCGCAGTTCCTATTGTTGACCAACTCATTAGCCTGGAAGAATCATACGAACTTAACAGGAACAGCTCAACAGAAGTTGTAAATTATATCCTTGGATTGTTAGATGAAATAATTCCGGAATTTGCAGTTCTTGAAACAATGGAAGGGACTGAGTATAATAACGGAAAATGGAGTAGTAACCACTTTGGACGCATCACGAAAGGAGCTGCTCTGGCGCTAAAAAGCAGAACGCTACTTTATGCTGCAAGTCCCTTAAATTCATCCAACGAACAATATGATCAGGCATTATGCATTGAAGCCGCAAAAACGGCAGCAGAGATCATTAATATGGGGTTGTATTCAACAAACCTTGATTATAGATCAATATTCCTGGATAAGACAGCTTCTAATCCTGAAAACATCCTTGACAACAGAGTAATGGTTAATAACTTCAATTACATGGAAAGATGGAACTACCCGCTGGGTGGAAGCGACCAGTGGGTGACAACTGGTATTGGTACTAATGCAACCTGCCCTTCGCAAGGATTAGTCGATGCTTATGAAACGATTGACGGATCACCTGTTGACCCACAAGATCCATATACTAACAGAGATCCAAGGTTTAAACAGACCATTCTTAGTAACGGAGATATGTTTAATGATGCGCCAGTTGAATCATTTGTGGGTGGTAAAGCAGGCATTGGAGACAAAAATGCTACCACTACAGGTTATTATTTAAAAAAGTTTATCCGCGAGAAATTAAACCTCAATATTGATGCTACCGGGCCTCACGTATGGTATGTTTTTAGATATAGCGAGGTGTTGTTGAATTATGCTGAAGCCATGTACTATGCCCATGGCGCATCAACAAAAATGGGATATGTTAATGGAGGCGATCTGTCTGCGATTGATGCCATAAACCTTATTCGCGGTAGAACCGGTGTTGGAATGCCTGCACGCACTTCTCTTACTGAAGATCAGTTGCGAAACGAACGTCGCATTGAACTAGCGTTTGAAGGACACCGGTTTTGGGATGTACGACGCTGGAAGATTGCCGAACAAACAGAGAACATGCCTCTAAAAGGTATGCGGATAACCAAAGAAGGCGAATCCTTGACGTACGAGGTTGTGGAAATCGAAAAACGAAAGTTTGTTTCCCCGGCAATGTACAGATACCCTATACCTTTTGTTGAAATGACCAATTATTCGGATTGGACCCAGAACACTGGTTGGGATAATTAATAAATCACTGGTTAAAAATATCACATATGAAAAAAATAAAATTAATACTGAATACATCTTTGTTTCTTTTCACCTTATTCTTTTTTGGTTGCGAAGAAACCGAGAGTACTATGGTGCCCATTATTTCGGCAACAGCGAATGAATTGGGAGCATCAGGTACAGACAATGAAGTACAAGTAACTGTCGGTACCGACGTGGTTTATGAATTTGATGTTCAAGCTGAAACAGAAATTAAGAAAATCGAAATTTGGCGTTATCAGGGATCAGATGTATCAAAATCAGAACCGACTATTGACTTGCTATTAGAATATCCGTCTGTTAATATAGGTTCAAGTTATTCCTTTAAAGATACCGTTGAAGCTCTGGATGTAGACGTGCGTTATTCGATTTATGTACAGGACATGTACGACAGCTATAACTCGGCACAAGTAAATCTATTTATAGATGTAACCCGATACTCTACCAGCCTTACTGATGGTATGTTTGACGGTTCTTCTCCAACATTCCTAAACGTGGAATCGGGACGCACCTTGTATGTCGCTAACACAATTTCGGACCCGGCAGGTATTGACTTTGGCTTTGCCTATTTCGAATCGGAGTCAACAGTAAAAGCGTGTCTCGTTTCGTTTAACGAATATTACAAAACAGGCAATTATGCGATGGTAGTTAATGAGAATAATAACACCACCGTCTTTAAAGATGCGTCAGCTATTAGTGAAGACTACACGCATATTTATGACGCTGTTGAAAACGCCTCTCAGCTTTCAGATTATTTTGCTGAGGCTTCTGATTTGCCCTCTGCCTTGGATTTTACTTCAGGACAAGTAGCACCTGATTTATTATCCGGTGATATTATTGCCTTTAAAACGGAAGATAGCAGATATGGTCTGATACAGGTAACCGCTGTTGATGATAAAGCAGGTTCGTTAAGCAATGACCAAACCATTAGCTTTGATGTTATTGTGCAGAAAAGAGACTAATCTATTTAAAATAACATAATCATGAGACAGATAATTAAATCAGAATATTTGAAAATAAAACAATTCATGCTGATTCTCTCAGTACTTTCGGTTGTTTTATTTACAAGTTGTACCGAAGAATTGGCATCGCCACCAGACGTTAAGGTCTTTGTTGATAATGTTGAAGTAACAGAGGTTACTGCTGCGGGGGGTGCGACTGTTAATTACAGATTTGAAATAAGTGCATATGCAACAATTGCCGATCTTCGTTTAGTAATATTTGATGTGCTGAGTCCCACCGTAAAAACACCAAAACAGACTATTGTTGCGGGCTTGACAAATAAACTGAACGAGGAGGTTAGGGGTACTCTTGTTGCAAGAGATGATGCTGAAGTAATGCTTATAGTAACGGATATTGAAGGGAATGAGGTGGCAAAATCATTTTTCCTTTCAGTGCAATAATGTTTTGCATAATCCTAGATACATTTAATAAAAAATGACTATGAAAAAATATATCGTTTTAACCGCAGTCTTACTTCTATCCATCTCACATTACTCTTGTCAGAAGGATGATCCCATTGAAATGACATTTGAAGATGTTTATGGTAGAGAAGGTTGGGAAGTTGAAGATGAAAGTAATTTCCCAGAAGGTTTTTTCTATATCAAAAAAACCAACGAGATTAACGTATCAGAAGAGGGGACACCCGAAACAGGATTGACCTTTAATATTACGACCGCTGGTACTACACCGCATTTTACTACTCAGCGTATTACAAAAGCTCTTAGCGCAAGCAATAAAGTTCTTAGTTTCATGTATAAGAGTAATAGAAATATAGAGCCTGGTGTAAGTTTAGACATTTATAAATCGAACGGTTATACAAAGATGTTTTCAATGCCTGCAACTTCAGAATGGACAGCCTACTCCTTCGATCTGGGGAATTTAAAAGCGGATGTTAGCTGGGGAGGTATTGGTTCCGACATTCGGATTTACCTTGGTGATGAAGCAGGGGCTGAAATCAGTATCAAAGAGCTCCAGGTAAGAGCGCGTACGCCTGAAGAGGAAGATGCTGCCAATGCATTCTATTTTAAAGTTAATACTACCGTTATTAATCAACTTGATGAAATGGTAGATTTAACAGAGATGAATACTTATAACGCTCTAACATATAGATATGTAGCCGCATTGGGAAGTAACGATCCATGGGTGCAAACCATGCCAAGAGAGCGTGCTATTGCGGCTGATGAGAACTTCCTGACCTTTGAATACAAATGCGAGAATGCTGGTAATATAAACCTGTTCTTTGTAATCAGAGGTGGAGCCTCAACTCCGGCTTTGGTATTCGATGCTGCCAGCGAATGGACGGAGGTCACATTTGATGTGTCTGCATTTAAAGCGTCTGCACTTGGGAACCATGCTGATGCAATGGATGCAGGCCTACCTATGCGCTTAGATATTAATGGAACGGGAGGTGTTCCGTTTTATTTCAGAGCGATGAGATTACATAAATAGTGCCGCAATATAATTTTACATAGGTTAGTTTAGCAGGAAAGAGGCTTCGGGTGTGAAAAATCCGGGGCCTTTTGTTCTTTTTTGGGGTTATAATTCGGCATAACTGAAATAACCGCCCGGCTCCGAATCCATTCGCCCTGACTTATTGAGAATACAAATGTTATCAAAAGCTAGTTCGAAAATATAAGAAGAACTGGCAATACTAAATCAAAATTAATTCTTTAAATTGCATGGCATCGTTAAAAACCTAATGGGGCAACCTTAGCTGGCACAAAATAAAATCAGGCGATAAACGGGCTTTTCGCATGCTTTTTGACGAATATTAATCGTCCCTCTGTTAATGCGCGAATTCTGTAATCGGTGACTAGATCCTGGGTTGCTTTGAGGGTTCTTAAATAATTTCAACTCTATACTCCGTGCTTACATCCGTTGATTGTGCAATACCTTTTAACTTCTAAACTCCTGTGTAATGGATAAATCCGGTCCAGTTTGGATAGTTCTGTCTATTTTCCCTGGTATTCTTTTGGCGATTTGCCATACAGGGCTTTAAACGATGTGGAGAAATTCGCAGGAGTTTTAAAACCTACCATATAAGCGATTTCTGAAATTGAATATTTGCCCTCTTTAATTAGTTGAGCCGCCCTTCTTAGTCTTATGTGTCTGATAAAATCGTTGGGAGCAGATCCTGTCAAAGATTTAAATTTTCGGTATAAGTGCGTTCGGCTGAGGCCGAGTTCTTTTCCCATCAGTTCTACACTAAACTGTTCTTCATCAATATTTTTTTCTATTAAGGCGATTGCATCTGTTATAAATTGTTTGTCGCGGGGGTGTATCCCAAGTGGTTCCTGGGTTTTGTCTTCCGTAGAGGAGTAAAAGGTTTTTATATTCTGCTGGGTATTCAACAGGTTTTTAATTACCTGTATTAAATGTCTGGGTAAGAACGGTTTGGTTATATACGAATCCGCCCCGGTTTCATATCCTTCTGTTCTACTGTTTATGTCGCTTTTTGCCGTGAGTAGAATAACGAAAATATGACTTGTTTTTATATTCGATTTTAATTTTTCGCACAATTGGGTGCCACTCATGTTGGGCATCATTACATCGCTAACAATCAAGTCATAATCGTTTTTCAAGGCCTGTTCATATCCTTTTTGTCCATCTTCTGCTTCATCAATTTTAAACCGGTCCATTAATATGGAAACGATATACTTGCGTATTTCCTCATCGTCTTCAACCACAAGTATATTGGGAGCACTAGAGAGATCAACCAAGCCTTTGGTTTCTGACTCCCCAGTAAAACCCTTGGGCAGAGCATTCGTTAATGGATTAATGGCTGCGTTCTGAATACTGATTTCATTGTCGTTCGCTGATTGGATCAAGGTTCTGTCATAAGGAACCTCAATGGTAATGCGAGTACCTTTATTTGGTATACTTTCAATCTCAAGAGAACCATTATGAAGCTCAACAAGTTTCTTCGAGTAGGCAAGTCCTATGCCTGAGCTTTGCATTTCAAGATAATTTGTGCCAGTTGAATTATTGTTAAATTCCTCGAAGATTCCTTGTATTTTTTCCGGGGCAATACCACTTCCAGTATCTGATAAGGTGATGTTGACTTTGCTTTCATCGCTATTCCAGATGCGGATATAAATGGACCCGCCTCGAGAAGTATGTTTAAAAGCATTGGAAAGCAAATTGGTCAGAATTTTTTCCATTTTATCCTGATCATAATTGAAAGGTAAGATTTCAAAATCTGAATCAAAAGAGAACAGGATTTCGTTCTTAATGGCAGTGGGATTAAAAGCTGCCATTACTTTTTGTGTCGTTTCAATCAGGTTATTCCGTGTTTTTTTCAGTGGTAGTACATCTTGCTCAATCCTCCTGAAATCGATGAGCTGATTGATTAACTCCAAAAGTCGTTTAGAGTTGGCACTAATATTAACGAGCTTTGTTTTTAGTCCTGAATTACCGTGCAGGTCTGCAATAATTTGTTCCAAAGGACCAATAATCAATGTAAGAGGCGTTTTAAATTCATGAGATATGTTGGTGAAAAACCGGAGTTTCATCTGGGTTAACTCCCTCTGTTGATTCTTCTCTACTCTTTCCATTTTTACGGCGGCTTTCATTTTTTCCTCATGACGTACCTGTATACGTAACCCGTGGAAAACCAGAATTAAAATAAGTCCGTAAATGAGGAAAGCCCACCAGCTGAGCCAAGGGGGATTTTTTATTGCAAAGGCAATTTCTACTCCTTTTTTGTCCCAAATGTTGTCATTATTTGATGCTATAACCTTAAATATATACTTCCCAGGCTTAAGATTGGCATAGGTTACTTGCCGTTGGTTTTGCACATAGTTGAAATCATCATTTAACCCAGCCAACTGGTATGCAAAATTGCTTTTTTTGGAAGCAGAATAGTTTATTGTGGAGTAGTCAAAGCTTATGGTATTTTGATCATATTTTAACTTTATAGGCAGACTGAGCCGTAATGCTTCATTTATTGGAGTACCTTTCAAATCTTTATCCACCTCCCCATAATTTACCTTCATTCCTTCTATTTTTATTGGAAAGGTCAAATAGTCACCCCTAATATCACCAGGATCAAAAAATACGATGCCATCAGTGCACCCGAAATACAATTCGCCAGATTTGGTAGCATAACTTGAATTGTAATGAAATTCATCGGCATTCATTCCATCGCTTCTAAAATAGTTTGAAAAGTCGCTTAAACTGTAACTAAATCGCGACAGACCGTTATTTGTACCAATCCACAACCTACCTTTCGAATCTTCCTCAATGGAACAAATATCGTTTGATGGTAAACCATCTTCAACCGTAAACTGCTGGAAATTGCTTGAATCGGGCAAATAAAGAAAGAGCCCGTTAAATTCTGTACCCACCCACATTCTGTCTTTCGAATCTTTAAAGACGCAGACAAACTTATCATTAGGGAGATTGGTGTTTTTTCCGTTCGATTTAAAATAGCTAATCGAAAGGTCTTTATTGATGCGGCACAAGTCAGTATTGTAATTGGCACACCAAATATTTCCGCGGCTGTCCTCCTCAATATTCTGCGTGTTGGCATCACTTAGGAGTTTGGAAAAAGTGCCTGCTGTGGGGTCAAACAGAAAAACTCCGGCAGGATTTGCAACCCAAATACGGAAATAAGTGTCTGTTAAAATCCCGGTAATCTGAGATTCAACATTTTCTACAGAACCAGGTATCTGGTATGTTTTACTTTGCTTGTTTTGGAAATCAAAGCGCGTTAATAAGTTATCTTCGGAACCTATCCAAATGATGCCGTCTTTATCGGCATTTATTGTTCTGACTACTTTTTCTTTAAGGTGGTTTAATCCCGAAAATTCGCTGTTAGACTGGACAAACTCATTTTTGTCGTTTACGATGAGCAATCCCTTCTTGTCAAATGTTCCTAAAAAGAGATATCCTTCTTTGTTTTTATAAATGGCGGTAATGTTTTTGCTTGCGTTTTCCAGTTTCTCAGCCAACTTGTAATTTCTGTTAAAATGTTTTGTCCTGTGGTAGATTACATTTAATCCCTGACTGAAACTTCCAATCCAAATATTTTTCTGATTGTCCTGAAATCCACAGGTTAAAATGTTTCCTGAAATTGATTTCGGATTAACTGCTTCATGGCTAAATTGGTTGAATTGCTTTTCAGTTTTATTGTACACATATAGCTTGTCACCTCCAATCCATATATTGTCGTCTTTTGTCTTTAATATAAAGTAAAGAGGGATTCCCATTTTCGGGGAATTGTTTTGTCGGACGAATTCAATTTTCTTTGTTTCTTTGTTATAATTAAATAATCCATTATCGGAGGCTAACCAAATGTTCTTCTCATCATAGGGAAATATTTGATTTATATTGTCAGGCATCATTCCTGATGATGAGGTAATACGGATTGCTTTTGTTGTATTCAATTCAGGGTTGTAGGCTTCCAAAGGTGTTGCGTTGTCGCTTGCAATAAATATTGTTCCAAGATTATCTTCGTAAATTGAGGAAACATTCGAGATAGAATTTATTCCATCCTGATGGAAAATTTCGTTAAATGATTCGTTTTGGTCCTTTTTGAGTAAAAAAAGTTTGGATTGGGATGCCATCCATATGCCTCCTTTAGAATCTTCAAACAGGGTGCTTATATTGTCATCAATATCGTTCTGGCTATTCAGATTTATGCGGATAAAATTATCCTTATCCCTGTTGTATTTATGCAAACCTCCGGCCCATGTTCCAATCCAAATAGTTCCATCGGAGCTTTCAAGTAGAGCAGATATTTGATGATAACGTAAGGACGTGGTATCATTTAGTTGGCTGGTGTAAGTTTTAAAATCGTAACCGTTGTATCGACAAAGCCCACGTTTGGTGCCAAACCACAAATAGCCCTCATGGTCTTGAATCATGCAGGCGACACCGTTGTTGGGTAAGCCATCAGTCACCGTAATATGTTCAAAATCTATATTCTCGTGTACCATGTCAGCAGATCTTCCCGGGGAGGTAAATGATAGCAGGAGTATTGTTATGACTAAAATATCGTGGTAGATACGCATTGTCTATAATAGTTGAATTGCTGATTAATAGTTCACTCGCCTTGCATTTTTAGATTGTATTTAGTTGCTGCTTCACCCAGGCCATTCCTCTCACTAGTTTCCATATTTCTTGTGCTATAGTAGCTTCGGATACTAACACGAAAATATCCGGTCCTCGAATTTATAAAATTAAATACAATCTCGGGCGGTATTGCAATAAATGTAACAACGCCAAAGTATTATACAACATCAACAAAAGAGTATATTAGTAGCTGACGAAAATTGGAACGCACGCAAAGGTTGTTGGATGAAATTGGAAAGTCCGATCTGGTTAAAATCGTAAAATTTGTAAGGTCCAAAATAATCAATCAAATTAAACTATGAAGAAAAATCGAATTAAACTAAGATGGTTTTTGAAAACTTTACTGTTGCTAATGGTAAGTTTTACGTTCTCTCAGCTGCATGCTCAAAATATTGAGCTCTCAGGGAAAATAACCGATCAAACAGGTGAGACCTTGCCTGGCGTAAATGTTATTATTAAAGGAACAACGATAGGGGTGATTTCGGATATTGACGGAAATTATTCACTTTCGGTTAAAGCCGACGATGTTCTTGTATTCTCGTTTATTGGTTTTAAAACACAGGAAATTCCGGTGAATGGCAGAACAACAATTAATGTAAGCCTGGAAACCGAGTCGGTGGGTCTGGACGAAGTCGTTGCCATTGGTTATGGCTCGCAAAAAAGGGCGAGCATAACGGGATCGGTAGCAACGGTGCAGTCCGAACAATTGACGGTGGCTCCAACGGCAAGTACTACCAATACGCTGGCTGGACGATTGCCGGGTTTAATTACCAAGCAACAAAGCGGATTACCCGGAGCAGATAACGCTTCATTGAGTATCCGTGGTTTTGGTGCTCCACTGGTAATTGTAGATGGTATCGAATCAAGTTTTAACAACATCGATGCAAACGAAATTGAATCGATTTCGGTGTTGAAAGATGCTGCTGCTGCTATTTACGGTGCAAGGGCAGGTGATGGTGTAATTTTGGTAACAACAAAGAGAGGTAAAATAGATAAGCCATCCATTACTTTTAATAGTAGTATGTCTTTTCAGAAGCCTACTAATTTGGTGAAAATGGCCAGCTCGGGGCAAATGGCTGAACTAACAAGGGAGGCACATATAAATAATGGGTTACCGGAAGAACAGCAACGATTTTCTCAGGAAGAGGTTGATTTGTTTTATGCAGGTACCGACCCGGATTATCCCAATACTGACTGGCTCGATTTTGTGGCATACGATTTCGCACCACAACAACAGCACAATTTATCGGTACGTGGAGGAAGCGAAAAAATAAAATATTATGGCTTTTTAGGTTTCCTCGACCAAAAAACCATGTGGAAAAGGAATGGGGGAGGATACAATCGTTATAATTTGCGGTCGAATATCGATGCACAGATTCTTGATAATCTAAAAGCTACAATTGATATATCTAGTATATGGGAAGATCGAGAATATCCCAGAAGAGATCAAGATAACAATGTATGGCAGGAATATTGGAACACCGAACCCTATTGGAATCCAACCAATCCCGACGGTAGCCTTGCCTATGGAGGTGCAGGTGGTGCGGTTAGTTTGCACTATATGACTGATATTGAGTTGTCGGGATACAATAGAACACAAAGCCAGAATTTTAAAGGAAGTCTTGCTTTGGATTATGATTTTACGGCTGTAAAAGGACTTTCTGCAAGGGCATTTTTTAACTTAAATCAGGATTATGGTTTTAACAAATGGTGGGGTTGGGGTAGCCCAGATAGTTGGTCATATAACTACTCCAATGAAACATATACCCAAAGGAATCAGGCGTCTCCTCCAGAGTTGAGACATACCAATTCAAGGGGTAAAGTAATGACGGGTCAGCTTTCTTTAAACTACAAACGTACCTTTAACCAAGACCATAATGTTAATGCTTTAGCCTTGTACGAAGTTATTGATTATTCCGGGGATTGGATTACTGCATCTCGCATGGGGTATAAAACAACTGCCATCGATTATTTATTTGCAGGTGGGTTAGATGGTCAAATAGCTGACGGACGTGCCACCGAAATGGGACGCCAGAGTTATATTGGTCGTGTAAACTATTCCTATCAAACAAAATACCTGATTGAAGCGACCATCCGTGTGGATGAATCAGCAAAATTTAGCGAAGATGAAAGAACCGGTGTGTTTCCCAGTGTTTCATTGGGTTGGAGAATGTCCGAAGAAGCATTTATGAAAGATAATCTTCCGGGACTTGAAAACCTGAAGTTCAGAGCCAGCTATAGTCAGACCGGAAAAGATGCCGTTGGTAACTTTCAGTACCTCTCAGGTTATGAGTATAGTGGACCATATATGATTGGGAATTCTCCATCAGCAGCATTAATCACGACCGGAATGCCAAATCCACTTCTTACCTGGGAAACCATGACGATATACAACGGAGGCGTTGACTTTTCTTTGACAAAAAGAAGATTATACGGGGAGTTTGATGTATTCTACCGCCTTAGAGAAGGAATACCAGGGCAAAGAACAGTATCCTTACCCAGCACCTTTGGTGCCAATTTGCCAACCGAAAACCTGAATGCAATTAATACACGTGGTTTTGAATTGCTCCTTGGACACGAAAGCAACTGGAAAGATCTTCGCTGGAATTTACGTGGTAACCTTTCGTGGTCACGTTCGAAGTGGGACTCTTTTGATGAACCTGCTGAATGGGAAGATCCGGACCAGGAAAGACAACAAAAAAGAACCGGTAATTGGACAGATCGCAGCTTTGGCTATATTTCGGAAGGATTATTCACCAGTCAGGAAGAGATTGATGCACTGGAATTTGTATACAACGAAACTCAGGGAAACGTGGCTCTTGCACCTGGCGACATACGGTACAAGGATGTTAATGAAGATGGATTACTCGACTGGAAAGACAGAGTTGAAATTGGTAATGGTACCTTGCCACATTGGATTGGCGGGTTAAATATGGATGTGAGCTATAAGAATTTTGATCTTACAGCTTTCTTCCAGGGTGCCTGGGGATTTAATCAAACTTTACAATTGAAACGTGGAAACAACTGGTCGGAATTGCATTATGACGAACGCTGGACCCCGGAAAATAATAGTAAGGACGGTTTAATACCTCGTTTAGGAGGAAGTGCACCAAATGAAGCTGCATCGGATTTCTATAATAAGGATGCCTCTTATGTTCGTTTAAAAACAGCTTCCCTTGGTTATAATCTTCCTAAATCAATTCTCCAAGAGCTAAACATCCAAAATCTGAGATTATATGTAGCAGGTACCAATTTGTTTACCATAAGCGGATTGGAGAAATACTTTATCGATGCTGAGGCTCCCAGTGGTCGAAGTAATTCATACTATCCGCTTATGCAGACCTTTAGTTTTGGTGTAAATCTTACATTGTAAAATCATGTCAATTATGAATAAAATAAAAATATTATTACTACTGTCGGTAGTTTTCTTTACAGCGTGCACAGATGTACTTGACAAAGAACCATTGGATATTATTTCGGATGCTACAGTTTGGTCCGATCCGGTATTAATCGACGATTACCTAGCTCAGTGTTATGCTGAAATGAAGTTTGCATGGGAAACCACTTATGACGCACCACTTGGTAACTTTGCCGGCGTCACCGGGTATTACACATGGCCTTTCCATCAAATTTTTATACTAAATTATTCCGACGAAGCCAGGAACGGTTGGGTCCCTTTGCAAAAATCGAGAAATATTACGATTGCTGGAAGTCAAATAGATTGGTGGGGCTATCCCCTTGTTCGCCGATTAAATGTATTTTTGGAGAATATCGAACCCATGGAATTGGATGCCGACTATAAAAAGCATCGAATAGCGGAAGCACGCTTTTTGAGAGCTTTCTGCTACTTTAACATGGTAAAACGTTATGGCGGGGTTCCTCTAATTACCAAAGCACAACAATTAAACGACACGGATGAAGAGCTGTATCGGGCAAGAGACAACGAAGAAGTTATCTATAACTTTATTGTCTCTGAAATCGATGACATAGCCAATGATTTGCCTGACCGATGGACTGGCAGTGATTACGGACGTTCTTCAAAATATGCCGCTTTAGCATTAAAAAGCAGGGCGGCCATGTATGCAGGTAGTATTGCCACATGGAGTTCTGTTCAGCTTGATGGGGTAGTTGGTATTCCGCAAAGCAAAGCATCTCAATTCTGGCAGGCTTCTTACGATGCCTCTAAAGAAATTATTACCAATGGCGGTTATGAATTGTATCAAGTTGAAGCCGATAAATCAACCAATTTTAGAAATCTGTTTTTAGATGAAGGAAACAGTGAGAGCATTTTTGTAGAACAATTTAATGGTTTAGCAGGTAAAGGACATACCTACGATATGTTTATGGTACCAAAGGGGCACCATGTATGGAATGCGGGGCAAACCCTTACTTTATACCTGAATATGGTGGAATCATTTGACAATATTGACGGAACATCGGGTGTTATAGACAGAGATAAAATAGCCGCAGGTCATTCATGGACACTGGATGAATTATGGGGAAACAAGGATCCACGTTTTAAAGCTTCGGTGTATACTCAAGGAACCTCCTGGAAAAACGGAGCAGTTAATTTGGATTATCATGTAGATACCAAAAAAGAAGATGGCACGATTACCAATGTTGGGGCATATAAAGGTGTTCTTACTAAATCTAGTACCCAGGCTGCAACTCCTTTCGGTGTGTTGAAATACCTGGATGAAGCAGAGCGTTCATCAGTCATGGAAAGAAATCATTCAGATACGGACTATATGATTTTCCGTCTGGGAGAAGTTCTTTTGAACTATGCCGAAGCAGCTATCGAACTGGGTAAAAATGACGATGCATTGTGGGCCGTAAATGAACTGCGTAGAAGGGCCGGCATGCCCGAACTTACCGCCATTTCCCGCGATTTAGTTCGTCATGAACGTAAGATAGAACTGGCTTTTGAAGGAAACCGTTACTGGGACTTGCGTCGCTGGCGTATTGCAAAAGATGAGTTATCCCAAGTTTTTCATGGCCTTCGTTTTACTTTAGATGGAAGCTCCTTTGAAGCGGGCGGGTATAGCCCTGCAACAGCCAAATATATATTAGCTATTCAGGATAACATTGACGGAACACCTGCCCCGTATTTTGATGAGAAGCATTATTATTTGCCAATTTCTTTAGGTCGCACTGCAAATAATGCCAACCTGGTTGAGAATCCGGGGTACCAGTAAGGAAAGAATAAATATTGACATAGAATTAGTTTAGTTAATTGTTGGTTATCAGTTCCCCGTTCCTGATTTCAGGAACGGGGAATACACACCGCCTTATTTTCAAAATTATAACTACTCTATGCCGTGCACTTTTCGTTGCATCCCTCTGTGTCAGCTTGGCGACCTTTCAAAGAAAAAAACTGGACAAGTCGTTCAACAATTAAAAAAAAGTTTTTTGAGGTTGTGGTGTTACTCAATTCTGGCCTAATTGCAAAAAACAAAACCATTAAGATAAAATGAAGAACATAAAGAATACATCTATTATAATACTTGTCCTTTGGAGTCTGCTGATTGCATGTGGACAAAAAAAGCAGGTTGCAGATGCTGCAGAGAAGGATGAGATAACCGTGGCAGCCTATTACTTTCCAAATTACCACGAAGATAATCGCAATGCCTCCTATCATGGCAAGGGTTGGACAGAGTGGGAGCTGGTAAAAGAAGCCAAGCCTCGTTTCGAAAACCATCGTCAACCCAATGTGCCGGCATGGGGTTATACCGATGAAGCCGACCCTGTTCAGATGGCTCAAAAAATTGATGCGGCCGCCAATAACGGCATAGATGCATTTATCTTCGACTGGTACATGTACGAAGATGGCCCTTTTCTGGAGCGTGGTATCGATGAGGGATTTTTAAAAGCTGAAAATACGGAACGTATAAAATTTGGCTTGATGTGGGCCAACCACGACTGGGTCGACATTCACCCCTATACAAAAGGAGCAGAGCAAAGATTGCTCTATCCAGGGATTGTAAGCCCGGAGAGATTCGAAGAGATTAGTGATTTTGTAGTTGAAAAATATTTTACCAAAGCCAACTACTGGAAGATTGATGGCAAAGCCTATTTTTCGGTATATGATGTTCAAAAATTTGTAGAAGGATTTGGTAGTATGGAAGCCACAAAAGCTGCCATGGACCGCATGCGTGAAAAAGCAAAAGCTATAGGCCTGGATGGTGTACACTGGAACCTTGTTGCCTGGGGTAATCCTATCCTTCCCGTTGAAAAAGCGCCTGCGAATACTCCGGAGTTAATTAAAATGCTAGGGTTTGATTCAAGCACCTCTTATGTTTGGATTCACCATGTGGAACTTCCGAAAACCAAAACGGATTACAATTACGTTCGCGACGAGTATTTTTCGCATTGGGATAAAGCAAAGGTGGACTATGGAGTACCGTACTACCCGAACGTGACAATGGGCTGGGATGCGACACCTCGTTGCGATTTAAATTCGGAATGGGAAGCCGTTGGTTATCCGTTTATGAATACGATTGGGAACAATACACCCGAAAACTTTAAAACGGCTCTGCAAAAGACAAAAGAGAAATTGCTGGCTGATCCGGATGGCCCTAAAATTTTGAACATTAATTGTTGGAACGAGTGGACCGAAGGCAGCTATCTGGAGCCTGACACCATTAACGGCATGGCCTATCTGGAGGCGATAAAGGAAGTGTTTGGTGGGGAAGATTAATATAACATAGTACTAATGAAAATGAACAACCACCGATACAATTTAGTTCTTTTTTTTCTGTCATTTTTTTTTGTCACAACGTCTTGTTCCAAGAAAAATAAGTCAGAAAACACATCTCACGAACCACCTATTGAAATCGTGGAAGGCGATGTACAGGTGGCCGTCTATTATTTTCCGAACTGGGGGCCTGTTTATGCCTCGGAGTGGAGTAGGGTTAAAGCCGCCAAACCAAGGTTTAAGGGGCACCAGCAACCCAAAGTGCCCGTATGGGGTTATGCTAACGAAAATGATCCGGTGGCTATGGCTCAGAAAATTGATGCCGCTGCCGAACATGGTGTTGATGCTTTTATTTTTGATTGGTATTACTTCGATGAAGGTTCAGAATTATTAACAGGCAGACGCGAAAGCTGGGAGGATAAGAAATACCTTTACATGGCGCTGGAAGAGGGTTTCCTGAAAGCCGACAATAACAATAAACTGAAGTTCTCGCTGATGTGGTGTAATCACGATTTGGGTGGCGGTGTAAAAGGGGCTGTAAAACCGGAGACTTTTGAATCTCTGATCGATTACGTTATCGAAGAGTATTTTAAACACCCATCTTATTGGAAAATTGATGGATGCCCTTATTTCTCTATCTACCAGTTTCATTCTTTCTTGGAAACCTATGATAACGACTATGAAAAAGCGGCTGAAGCTATTGAGCTGTTTCGTACAAAAGTTAAAGCTGCCGGTTTTCCCGATCTCCACCTGAACGGTGTTCTTTGGGGGTTAAAAGGTGAGGTGTTAAATAATGCTGTGCAGTATTTTAAACTCAATAGTGCCACATCTTATGTTTGGATTCATCATTTTAATTTGCCCTCTTTCCCGGCAACAGAATATACAGTGGCGGCGGATGGTTATTTTAATGGCGTAGAAAATGGAGGAGCTTCAAACGGTTTGGAAAAACCAGCCTCAGATATTCCGGTACCCTATCATATCAATGTTTCCATGGGCTGGGATTCTTCGCCACGATGCAATAATACTGATGACTGGATGACCAGGCGGGATTACCCTTTTGGCCCGGTAATCGTAAACAATACCCCTTACCTGTTTAAAAAATACCTGGCAAAAGCCAAAGAGATGACGATGGCAAAACCCGAAAATGAAAGGGTAATTACCATCAACTCCTGGAACGAATGGGGTGAGGGAAGTTACCTGGAACCCGACGATGTGAATGGAATGGGATACCTGGAAGCAATAAGGGATGTTTTTGGTAGGAATGAATAACCAGTATTTCATAATTGGCAAGTGCGAAAGCTTTTGGGATAAACTTTATGAAACCTTTTATTTTCTCTGGAACAATTCGTGCAACAGCTATTCCACAAATGGTATAGAATGCATATAGAATAAATCAATCTTTTTTTAAAATAAACAAATGAATAAATTATCTTTTAGTTCTACTTTACTAAAATGATTTCTACTTGTAATATCTATCT